>JAEEGL011465897.1_pt1 | contig 131229 bp, 104 predicted proteins | sample 9134231 | NCBI WGS metagenome assembly JAEEGL01 (sample SAMN16246548, study PRJNA631951) | gut metagenome | biome: gut microbiome; feature: rumen; material: fiber-attached | host: Bos | place: Iran: Karaj | collected 2018-10 | reverse complement strand
TAATAAATATGGCAAAAGAAAAATTTGAGCGGACGAAACCGCACTGCAACATTGGCACGATTGGTCACGTAGACCACGGCAAAACGACGTTGACTGCAGCCATTACGAAAGTATTGGCAGAAGAAGGCGGCGCAAGCTTTACGGCATATGATCAAATTGATAAAGCTCCGGAAGAAAGAGCACGCGGTATTACGATTTCAACCGCACACGTAGAATATGAGACGAAGAATCGTCACTATGCACACGTTGACTGCCCGGGCCACGCTGACTATGTTAAAAACATGATTACGGGTGCGGCACAAATGGATGGCGCAATTTTGGTAGTGTCTGCAGCTGACGGTCCGATGCCGCAAACTCGTGAACACATTTTGCTTGCACGTCAAGTAGGCGTTCCGGCGATTGTTGTATATATGAACAAAGTTGACCAAGTAGATGATCCGGAATTGTTGGAATTGGTTGAAATGGAAATTCGTGACTTATTGTCGTCTTACGGTTTCCCTGGCGATGAGATTCCGATTGTTAAAGGTTCGGCATTGGCAGTATTGGAAGACGGCGACAGAAAAATCGGCCATGATTCAATTATTGAATTGATGGAAAAAGTAGACAGCTACATTCCGGAACCGGTACGTCCGTTGGATCAACCGTTCTTGATGCCGATTGAAGACGTGTTCTCAATTTCTGGCCGTGGTACGGTTGTTACCGGCCGTGTTGAACGCGGTGTAATTCACGTTGGTGACGATATTGAAATCGTTGGTATTAAACCGACACAAAAGACGACCTGCACGGGCGTAGAAATGTTCCGTAAGTTGCTTGATGAAGGTGAAGCCGGCGATAACATCGGTGTATTGCTGCGCGGCACGAAGCGTGAAGAAGTTGAACGTGGTCAAGTATTGGCTGCACCGGGCACAATTAACCCGCACACAGACTTCACCAGCGAATGCTATATTTTGACGAAGGAAGAAGGCGGTCGTCACACACCGTTCTTCAGCAACTATCGTCCGCAATTTTATTTCCGCACGACCGATATTACCGGCACAATTATTTTGCCGGAAGGCACGGAAATGGTTATGCCGGGCGATAACGTAACGATTACGGTTCAATTGTTGCACCCGATTGCGATGGACGAAGGTTTGCGCTTCGCTATTCGTGAAGGTGGTAGAACTGTTGGTGCCGGCGTTGTATCCAAGATTTTGAAATAACGTCTAGCTGATAACTACTTGAGGGATTTTTCCTAATGTACTACTTTGTACACGTCGGAAAAATCCCTCTTCGTATTTATACACGCTATCCGTCATTTCCGATGGAATGTATTTTGTATATCCTTTGACTTATGTAGCTCTGTCTACACCGCGTCAAAGGACTTTCTTCGTATCTATATCGTTAATCGCAATTTTTCTTGTTATAGCGTGTGCGTTTTTTTGAAGCGCAATTTTTCTTGTTGAGGCAGACTTACATTGCTAAGCACTCATCTTCAAAATTCAGCTTATATATAACTTTCGGATCAAGTTTATCCACTAATGTTGCAAAATCAGAACAATTAATGGTTTGCATTAAAATGGCGTGCGCCGCTTTCGGCTCATAATGAGTCAAATAATATTGATAATTAGCCCCTGTCATTTGCATACGCTTTTGAGGATTTGCCAATAGTTCTTTAATACCGGCATAAAAATCTGCCACCGTTTCATACATATACGGAAAATCAGGCGACTGATATTCATGAAAAGACAGCGCCGAATTTTCGGTATTGATTTTTACCACATACGGCACTTTTAATCGCATTAAATCAATCATTGCAACGGCTGAACCCATCGGAAAACTGTCAATAAACAAATCCGCACACTTAAATGCAAGCTCATAATCCTCTTGGTATGGCAGTAAAATAAGTCTGTTTTTAACCGGAGAATCCGCGAACATTTTATCCACCAATGCCTTTTCATGCTTTTGAAAAGCCGTTATGACAACATGATAAACATTTTCATGTTCTTTCAGCATTTGTTGAATCATCTCAAAATAGCGCGAAGCCGTCCCTTTCTTATCAAAAAATTTGTAGCTTGCCGCGCCGGACATGGTGCATATCGCACCTTTCGGAATGCCGATGGTTGCTCGCATATTTTCTATTTGCTGCTTTGTATATTGCGGATTATCTGCTTCGCTTTTAGAAATCAGGCCGATAATATGCGTTTTTTGCAATCCGCGCAATTTTTGCGTTACATACGCCGAACTCGGCGTTTCTTCCAGCACCAAATCGCATAATGACATTGCCAATGCCGGACGATGCGTGGCATGATTTACAAAAAAGACCTTTATGTCAGTGTGTTGTCTGATCAATGCGATAACCGCTGTTGCAATAAAATCATCGGGATGAATAAACACAAATAATGCCTGCGGTGCATAATCCACAATGCTGTCATATATTTCCCGAATATTGTGCTCGCAAGAACATGAAAACTGATTAAAAAACTTAATATCCGAAAACTTTTGTAAATATTCTATTGTCTGCGGCGCCGCTTTAATAGACGTTTTTTTGGTGGTTAGAAACAGCGTTTGTTCATAATCATCACATAAAGTTTTTTCCATATCACGCAACCATTTTGTATGTCCACCCATGTCATAAATTTTGGTTGCTAAAAAAGCCAAACGCTTTTGGGGCTGTTTACCTTTTTGAATATTTTGATATTCCGAAACTATTTGTTCTACTTTTTCATCATAACTTATTGTGTTAAAATTTGTGTTTTTTGCAAAATCACGGCGCAAATCATCAAAAGGGTCTTTTACCTGAAATAACGGCACCCCGAAGGCATAGAACTTGGTTTGGCCTTTTTTATATCTGACTTTGCATACAGCCCAATCAAAAATTTTTAAGTTATTGTCTTCAAAGTGGATAATGCTCATTTATTTCTCCAAAAATCCATACAAACCTCAATAACCTTATCTTGCTCTTTTTCCGTTAAGTCGTAATAAAGCGGCAAACGCACCAGTGTTTCCGATACCTTATCAGTTACCTTCATATCGGTTGCCGTGCGGCAAAATTGCTCACCGGCCGGTGCCGAATGCAGCGGAATATAATGGAACGGTGCCACAATCTCGTGTTCTTTCAAATATGCGATAAATGCCGTCCGCGTTGCTAAATCTTGGCAAAGCAGATAGAACATATGCGCATTGTTGGAGCACTCTTGCGGAATAATCGGACGGCGTATTTCACCTTGCTTTTCCAAATCGGCAAAAGCTGCATAATATTTTTGCCAGATTTTCAAACGTTTTTGTTGCACTTTGTCGGCAATTTCCAAAACCGAATACAAATAAGCCGCCACAAGATCGCTCGGCAAATAAGAAGAACCTTTGTCAACCCAAGTATATTTATCAACCTGTCCACGGAAAAATTTACTGCGGTTAGTGCCTTTTTCTCTGACAATTTCTGCTCTTTCGGCTAAAGAAGTGTTATTGGTGACAAACAATCCCCCTTCGCCGGACATAATATTTTTTGTTTCGTGAAATGAATAGCACCCCATATCTCCCAAAGTGCCGAGAGGCTTTCCTTTATAATATGAGTCATAGCCCTGTGCGGTATCCTCTATTACCAGCAAATTATGCTTTTGGGCAATGGCATTGATTGTATCCATTTCACAAGCCACGCCGGCATAATGAACGGGAACAATGGCTTTCGTTTTGGGCGTAATTGCCGCTTCTATCAGTTTTTCATCCAAATTTAATGTATCGGCTCTGATATCAACAAAAACAGGAACTGCTCCTTGTAATACAAAAGCGTTGGCGGTTGAACAAAATGTATATGACGGCATAATCACTTCATCACCGACATGCAAATCAGCCAATATGGCCGACATTTCCAAAGCCGCCGTGCCGGAATTGGTTAGCAAGGCTTGTTGGCAATTCAGCTTTTGTTTAAAATAATCATGACACAGTTTTGTATATTTTCCGTCACCGGAAACGTGTCTTTGCTCCAAGGCATCAGCAAGATATTCTTGTGATTTTTCTGTATATAAGGGAAGATTAAATTTTATCACGTTTACATAGTCCTTTTAAAAAACGAATAAATGCTCTTGCATATTTATAGACTTAGTTTAGTAAAGTAAATGCGTATTAGCAATAAAAAATAATATTTATTGAACAACTACACAAAAAAAAGCCCGCCGAACGGACGGACTTTTGTAATAATAATATTTTGCTGATTGTTTATTTTTTTGTTGTGTTAGAAACCGGAAAGACCTGAACACCTCTATAGTGGTTTGACAGCTCATTATTTTTCTGTGCTTGTTCGGCCTGTTTTTTACTATATTGCGCCGCCGGATGATTATATTTTATCACCGCTTCCACATTTGGCGTGATACCGGCTTCTTTGGCATTGCGCAGAGCATCTTTTTGTCTTTGCGCGGCGCGGCGATCATCGGCTTCGCTGATGCCTGCATAATCGGTTGGCACCAACGAAATATCTTTCGGAAAACGCAACATCATATAGCCGTTGCCACCGCCGTATGCCGGTCCGGAAACACCGATGGAATAAAACCCGCCGACGTAACCGTAATCTAAATCAATGTAATCTATGGCAAACAAGGTTTTAATCGTGCTTGAACCGATTGTGGTCATTTTGCAATCATAGCCGTTGTCTTCCAAAATCACATTATTGACATTCTTGGCAAATACCACTGTTTTACTCGGGCGGCAAACCGGTGTTTGTCCGTTATCGGAAACGCCCCAATTCAGCATTAAATTCAGCGCCATGGTATTTTGTTCGTTAAACGAAACATCGCTGATTTTGACATCATCAATATAAACGAATCCCGGCGTTACCCCGATGGTTACCGGAATAGGAACATATTGCTCGGTGCAGGCGTGCGAATTAGAATCGGCTTCGCAAACCAAAGCTTTTTGCCGCGCATTGCTGTCAAACAAATTCAACAGCGAATTATAGATATATTCCTTAGACATTGAAATTTTGGCCGGTGCACATTGTTTAGAACGGCAAACCACCACCGATGCCGGCATCTTTAAGCGCGGCTGATGAAAAATCTGCCCCGTTTCCGACGCTCCGACAGCTTGCTGTGGCGGCACTGTCGGCAATTCATTATTATACTCGTTTGACGGCACATAATAGCACCCAAATAGAGCCAAACTTGCGGCAAATATTCCTAATTTTTTTAACATCGCGATACCTTTAAACAAATTAGTGATAACTCTTTAACATACACCTTAACAGGATTATATGAACGAAAAGTAAAGATTAGCGAAAAAAATACGTCCATACTTGACTTTTAACAATTTTCTTTATTAAATTATTGTCAATTATAGATAAGAACGGACTTTCTATATTATGCCACAATGTTTTGAGCCATGGATTGATGAAAATACGCGTGTGCTGATTATCGGCACAATGCCGAGTGAGGCTTCTCTTGCTGCCGATATGTATTATGCGCATCCGCAAAACAAATTTTGGCCGTATATGGCGCGAATATTAAATAATAGCACTCCGGTTTTAACGCCAGATGAACGACGGCATTTATTGATTGCCAACAGAATCGGATTATGGGATTCTCTTGCGTTTTGCGAGCGCAAAGGCAGCTTAGATTCCGATATTAAAAATGCCCGACCGAATGATTTTTGCCGCTTTTCACACATACAGCATTATCTTTTCAACGGGCAAAAAGCGTTTCAATTTTTCAAAAAATATAACGGTGCTTTGTTGACGGCAGAAAATCATATAATTTTACCCTCAACAAGTCCGGCAAACGCTTCCATAAAAAATGAGATTAAATTTGCCCGTTGGCAATCTGCCATTTTGACGTGTTTAAAATCCATATAAACTATTGACGTTTTCGTTTGAATGTTATACATTAGTTCCAGTTTTTTTTGATTAAGAGGAAAAGATGACCGATTTTTTCATATATTCTGTTTTTCGTATTATCCCTTAGGGGATTAGGGCATCTTTTTACATAAAAATTTATAACAATATAACAAATTAAATTCATTTATCATTTTTAGGATATCGGAAATATGACGAAATATTATGCTGAAGTAAAGGCTAAGCCTGACTTTGTGGAATTAGAAAAAGAAGTTTTAAAATTTTGGGAAGAAAATCACACTTTTGAAAAATCGGTGCATAACCGCGATGGTGCCGCCGAATTTGTGTTTTATGACGGACCTCCGTTTGCCAACGGCACCCCGCACTACGGACATATTATGGTCAGCTATGTTAAAGACGTGGTGGCACGCTTTCAAACCATGAACGGCAAAAAAGTGGAGCGCCGTTTAGGGTGGGACTGCCACGGGCTTCCGGCTGAAATGTCGGCCGAAAAGCAACTCGGCGTTTCGGGACGTAAGCAGATTGAAGCATACGGCGTGGAGAAATTCAACGATTTTTGTCGCAAAGACGTTTTGAAATATTCCGGTATTTGGGTAGATATGTTTAAGCGTATCGGCCGCTGGGTAGATTTCAAGAATGACTATAAAACCATGAATCTGTCATTTATGGAATCGGTTATTCATAACTTCAAAGAGCTGTATGATAAAGGTTTGGTCTATGAAGATTATCGCGTTTTGCCATATTCTTGGGCGGCGGAAACACCGCTTTCAAACTTTGAGGTAAACTTGGGCTATCGCGATAAAACCGATAATGCGATTACGGTAATGTTTGAGTTGGAAAACGGGCAAAAAATTTTGGTATGGACCACAACACCGTGGACTTTGCCGTCAAACTTGATGCTTGCTGTTGGTAAAGATATTGACTATGCCGTTATGGAAGAAAACGGAGAGCAATATATCATTGCCAAAGCGCGCCTCGGCTCATATAAAAAGCAGCTGGAACATGCCGTTCAGGTAGGCGAAATTAAAGGCGCCGATTTACTGGGCATGAGCTATAAGCCGATGTTTCCGTATTTTGCAAATTTGAAAGAAAAAGGCGCATTTAAGGTGCTTTCCGGTGAATTCGTTTCTACCGAAGACGGAACCGGCGTGGTGCACATTGCACCGGGGTTCGGTCAAGACGACTTTGAGGCTTGCCGCGCTTATGACGAGAATTTTCCGGTGGTTTGTCCGGTTGACGAAGCCGGCAAGTTTACCGCTGAAGTGCCTGACTATGAGGGAAAACAAGTGTTTGAAACCAATGAGCCGATTTTAGCTTGGCTGAAAAGTAACGGCTTGCTCGTTAAAAAAGAGCAATACACTCACACTTATCCGTATTGCTGGCGCACCGATACACCGCTGATTTATAAGGCGATGAGCTCGTGGTTTGTGCGTGTTACCGATTTCCGCGATGAAATGGTGGCTAACAATCAGCAAATTAACTGGATTCCGGGACACATCAAAGACGGACGTTTCGGCAAATGGCTGGAGGGTGCCAGAGATTGGTCTATTTCACGCAACCGTTTCTGGGGCACACCGATTCCGGTTTGGAAGTCGGATAATCCGGCATTTCCGCGTGTAGATGTATTTGGTTCAGTTGCAGAAATCAAAGCGGTAACCGGCATTACGGTAGATAATTTACACAAGCCGTATATTGACGATGTGGTATATCCGAATCCGGACGATCCGAGCGGAAAAACCATGATGCGCCGCGTCAGTGATGTGTTTGACTGCTGGTTTGAATCCGGCTCAATGCCGTATGCGCAAATCCACTATCCGTTTGAAAACAAAGAGTGGTTTGAAAATCATTTTCCGGCCGACTTTATTGTGGAAGCGATTGACCAAACTCGTGGTTGGTTCTATACACTAACGGTTCTTTCCACCGCTTTGCATCATCGTCCGGCTTTCAAGAACTGCATTTGCACCGGATTGCTGATGGCTGAAGGCGGGCAGAAACTTTCTAAGCGCTTAAAGAACTATCCTGATCCGAATGAAATTTTGGAAACAATCGGCTCTGAAGCATTACGTTGGTTCTTAGTTTCTTCGCCGGTATTAAAAGGCGGCAATGTGGCGGTTGATAAAGAAGGCAAGGAAATTGCCAAAGCCTCACGCGCGGCGATGATCCCGCTATGGAACGCCTTTTATTTCTTCACGCTTTATGCCAACGCCGAAAATTACCAAGCTAAAGAAATCAGCACTTCTGATGAAGCTATGGATAACTACATTTTATCTAAGCTGAAACTGCTGGCGCAAAAAATGAAACACGGGTTTGAAACTTACGATATTGCCGAATCCTGCGTTGAGTTGACCGGCTTTATGGAAATTTTGAACAACTGGTATATTCGCCGCACCCGTGATCGTTTTTGGCGCGGTGAATCTTCGGCATTTGATACGCTTTACACGGTTTTGGTGAATGTGGCTAAAATTGCCGCACCGCTCATGCCGTTTATCAGCGAATATGTTTATAAAAATTTAACCGGCGGCGAATCGGTGCATTTATGCGACTATCCAGCATTAAGCGGCATCAATATTGATGAAAAATTGATGAGCGACATGGATTTTGTGCAAGATTTATGCCGTGCCGGCAAATTTATTCGCGAAGAAAAGAACTTGCGCAATCGTTTACCTTTGGCCAGCTTAACGATTATCGGTGCCGACTTGTCGCCGGCATATCAGGAAATTGCCAAAGATGAACTTAATGTCAAAGAAGTGAAATTTGACAATAATCTGAGCAATTATGCCAGCAAGAATGTTTACTTATTTACCCCGCTTTTAGGCAAAACACTGGGGAAAGATATGGGCACCGTGATGGCCGCATATAAACAAGGCAAATGGTCACTCAATGCCGACGGCACTTTGGATATCGGCGGTAAAACGCTGACGAATGATTTGTTTGAAGTGCGCTTGGATATGAAAGACGGCGTGGCCGGTTTGGCATTTGACAACAATAAAGCCGTTCTGACGCTTGATACAAACGTGACCGAAAGCTTAAACCGCGAGGGTATGGCGCGCGATTTTGTGCGCTTGGTGCAAACTTTGCGTAAAGATAAAGATTTCAACATTTCCGATCGCATTGAATTGTGCTATACAACGCAAGATGCCGAGCTTGCTAAAGCTCTCAAAGAAAATGAGCAATATATTGCCGAGCAAGTTTTGGCGGTGAAAGTTTTGCCAAATTGCACAACCGGCGGCACCAGCGGAGAAATTGACGGCGCCGAAGTTATTTTTGACGCAAAAGTCGCCGCTTAAACAAACAACAAAAAAGCCGCCGATATCAGTCAGCGGCTTTTTTTTCGTCATTTTCGGCGGTGGTATATTTTTGCAAAATGCGATACAGTGCCGGCCGCATGTGCCTTCCCTGCCAAATGCCGCGCCGGTGTTCGGCAGCATCATCTTCGTTTGCCGCATATTTATCGCTACGATAAACCCGCGCCCAACCGTCATGCACCATTTTTTGATTCAATAAGACATCACCGACAAAACATTCACAAATACGGCGATTATATTTATCTGGTTGCGGTTCGCATTCGCAGCGCGGTGTTTGCGTGCCTATTAAATTGCGTAAATAAGCTGCCGAATCTTGACCACAATCATATTTTTTGGCATTCTTATCTTCACAAACCTGAAAAAACTCCGGTGCATCAATGCCGTCCAGCCGAATGCGTATGCCGTCAATTTCAAGCGAATCGCCGTCAACAACTTTTACTTCGGAAGCCAAACAAACCGAACACCATAAAACACCTGTAATAAGCCAAAGTTTTTTCATTTTTATAGCTCAAATAGCCGCAAAAATTATACTTACAAAAAATGCTCCTTAGCGGAGCATTTGAAAATGGGGCGGATGATCGGATTTGAACTGACGACATCTGGTACCACAAACCAGCGCTCTAACCAACTGAGCTACATCCGCCATAAGCAAATATTTTAATAGCCGTAAAAAAAACAAAAGTCAACCCTAAAATACGTTAAAATGTAAAAATATGCATCATCCAAGCGCTCAAATGTTAAGATTGATTATTTTGTATTATTTTTTTTATCAAAATACATTTTCAGCTGGATTGGCGACATTTTCTTATTTTGCGGCAAAACTGACGGACGCACGGCCTCTATGGCATCTCTAAGCTGCGTTTGTTTTTCTTTGGCTTTTTTATCCAAAACTCCGGCCGAATAAGCCAAAACATCGGCATTTTTCTTTTCAACGGCCATCAGGCTTAGCTCACAAAAGCGTTGCACAAACTCATCTTGCGGATATATTTCGCGTAAATCTTCAATACCTTTAGGTGTCAAATAATTGATATGCGCCATTTTTTTAACAATTGACTGACAATCTTTGGCGGCTTCTTTAATTTTTGCCGCCGTATTTGCCGCCCCCGGCCCATAGTGGTTACATGATTCCAAGTGTGCGCCTACCGTTTCAATTTTTAAGCGATCTTCAGGCTTTAACACACGATAAAAAGCCGATTCTTTGGCTTGCGCCATATAAACGCCGCGCACAAACTGTGATACGGCATTACAAAATGTTTGATGATGTTCATTATCAAATTCAACAATTTTTTGCGCACAATCTTGTGTGAAAAAACGGTAGCCGGATTTTGTAATTTGATACGGGACAGTCGGTTTTAAAACCTGACCGGCTTGGTTTTCACAAATATTTCCGACCTTAATTCTCAATAATTTTTTGGTCGCTTCATGGCGATTTTTCAATACACTATCCGAACCAAATTGCAGGCTTCCATCGGCATTGTAAAGCATTGGTCCTGCTTGCGCCAACAGTGCTTTGTTGGTAGAATCGTTCATATCAACAAAATTGGCAGCAAATTTTTGCAACAATGTATCGGGATGACAGGCAAAAGCAGCCATTTCCATAGCCCAAACCGTCGGATTTGCCTGATTTATACCCACACGCACAATGCGCGGAGCTTTATTACCCTTTGAATATACTCGCCGCGGATTAAGCATATTTTCACACAAATACGACTTATAATTTGCCTGATCGTTATATACACGTTCACATTGTTCGCGAAACTCGTGTTTGGCAATCGGACCGGCTTCATCATAATAAGCCTTTGCACCGTCCGAAAGGTTATGATATGCTTCCTCAAAGTCAAATCCAATGCGCCCATGCCGACCTTCCACCCAAAGCATCGGTTCGTAGCTGCGTTTTTCAATCACATCTTGCGGATTAACCCGCTTTAGGGCAATAGAGCCGTCTTTCAAATATTGATCCACACTGACAATGCAAACCGACGGTGTCGGATCTTTATCCGAAAGTTCCGGCACATCTTCAAATTTTTGCCGAATAAAATGTTCACCGAAAGGCCGCGACAAAGAAGCTAAAGAAATTTGAGTTGTTGTCGCACTTTCGCTTATTTGCGGCACAATTTCACTTTTATCATTGTTTATTATTTCGGTCACCGGTTTATGCGCAGATTTATCTTGTGCCTCGGCTTTTTGTGCCGAACCACCCAAAAAATGCAAAAATACTGCCGTTTTAAGTGCGAGTGAACGCCAATCCATTTTTTCTTTCCTTTTTTGAACTATTTGTCCAAATCTTAACACAAATAAATCACAAAATCCAGTTTTTTATTGCTTTTTTATTGAAAAAAATATTTGCTCGGTTTATAGTTCTAGCAATTATGCATAACGGATAAAAAATAAGGAAAAATAACATGGCAACAGAAACAAATATTCACAGAGAATCACGCTTGGCTAAACTGAAAACCTTGCAGGAAAAAGGATATAATCCTTATCCGTATCGCTTTGTGCCGAACATTTATGCGTCTGAATTGCAGGAAAAATACAAAGATTTGGAAGCCGGCGTAGACACCGAAGACCGCGTTACCGTCGCCGGTCGTGCCATGGCGGTGCGCAATAGCGGAATGTTTGTTGATATCAAAGATAAAACCGGAAAAATTCAAGCCTTTTGCTATAAAAAAATATTACCGGAAGCCGATATGGAAATCTTAAAATGTGTTGATGTCGGTGACATTGTCGGGGTTACCGGTTTTGTGCGGCGCACACCGCGCGGCGAATTAACCGTGGCTGCCGAGAAATTTGATATTATTTCCAAATCGTTGCAACCGTTGCCGGAAAAATTTCACGGCTTAACCGATGTTGATGCGCGCTATCGTCAACGCTATGTTGATTTTATTATGAATGATGACAGTAAGGATATTTATAAAAAACGTTGCCAAATCACTTCAGCCGTGCGTCGCTTTTTTGAAAAAAACGAGTTTTTGGAAGTTGAAACGCCGATTTTACACCCGATTATGGGTGGTGCAAATGCAAAGCCGTTCATCACTCATCATAATGCACTAGATATGGATTTATTCTTGCGTATTGCGCCGGAACTTTACTTAAAGAAATTGGTCGTCGGCGGTTTTGATCGTGTGTTTGAAATCGGCCGCAATTTCCGCAACGAAGGGCTTGATAAAAAACACAATCCGGAATTTACCGGTTTGGAAGCCTATCAGGCTTATGCCGATTATAATGATATGGCTGATTTGATTGAAAACCTCTTGCGTTTTGTGGCGCAAGATGTTTTGGGAACCACTAAAATTACCGTTTGTGAACAGGAAGTTGATTTATCCAAACCGTTCCGCCGCATTTCTATTGTTGACTTAATTAAAGAAAAAACCGGCATAGATTTGCTTCAGGCTGATACCGTTGAACAAGCACGCGAAATGGCAAAATCAATCGGTGTTGATGCTTCCGGTTGCAGCTGCTGGGGCAAGGTGGTGCAAGAGGTATTTGATGAAAAAGTTGAAGCATCTTTGGTTGAGCCAACCTTTGTGATGGATATGCCGCGTGACATTTCTCCGCTAGCCAAAACGCATCGCTCTAATCCGCGTTTGGTTGAACACTTTGATGTTTATTTGGGCACCATGGAAATCGGTTGTGCCTATTCCGAATTATCAAACCCGTTAGAACAACGTGAACGTTTTGAAGCGGAAGTAGCCGCACGCGAAAACGGCGATGATGAAGCGCAAATGCTTGATGAAGACTTTATTTGCGCCCTTGAAAACGGTTTTCCGCCATCCGGCGGACTTGGAGTCGGTATTGACCGGTTGTCTATTTTATTAACCGGCGCCGAAACCATTCGCGACGTTATTGCTTTTCCAACCCTGAGAAAGAAAGACTAAGATATGAAGCCAATCAACAAAAGTTTGCTTTTTACTTACATTATTTTGGCCATTGCCGTATTAGAAGGTCTGGTTGTCTTTTATGATATTGTGCACCCGTTCAAAGATCGCTTTGAGCTGGCCAGTTTGGAATACGATGTGCCTTCACGTAACACGACAGTTCAACCGTTTTTGTTTGAAACACATTCGGCACAAAATACCGAAAAAGTGCTTAATGAAATTGTGCAGCAAATCAGTTACGCATTTTTGCCGAAAGTTGCCGCTATTGCAAACTATCAAAAATTAAATAGCGAAAATGAAATTACTGAGCCGGAAAGCCTGCCGACAAACGATGAAGCAAAGGAATCGGATGATGATTGGCTGACCGAACCGACCACAGAAAAACAAATGCCGCAACCATCTTTGCCGGCGCAAGAAGAAAAAGCTCAAACCTCTGATGCAACGCAAAACAATGATAAAAAAGCTTTCCTAGCCATAGTCATTGATGATATGGGGGTTGATGTGCGAAGCACTGATGCCATTATCGCTCTGAAGAAGCCGATAACGGCTTCTTTTTTAACTTATGGTTCTGCCAATAAAGACTTTGCCCTCAAAGCTCAGCAAGCCGGCATGGAAGTTATGCTTCATGTGCCGATGATGCCGCATGTTCCGGCTTCTTTGGCACCCAATACTTTATCGCCGCAAATGAACAAAGAAAAAGTGCAAACATTATTTAATGAGATGTTGGCACGCTATGACGGCGTCAATCTGCACGGCGTTAATAATCACATGGGCAGTGCTTTTACCGAAAATGCGCAAAGCATGGGTTATGTTATGGAAATCTTGCGTGACAAACGTCTTTATTTTTTAGACTCCAAAACCACCGGAAAATCTGTGTGTAAACGTGTGGCTGCCGATTACGAGGTGCCATATATTGCGCGCGATGTGTTTTTAGATAACGAAAACGATTACGATTATATTATCGGGCAATTACGGCAGGCCGAAAAAATCGCTTTAAAATACGGGCAAGCCGTTGCCATAGGTCACCCGCATTCACAGACTATTCGGGCATTGCAGGATTGGCTTCTGACAGTTGAACAAAAAGGCATTACATTGGTGCACGTTTCTGACTTAGTTTACCACAAGTTGTAATTTTTCCCGTTTAATTCTAAAAAACGCTTGCATTCGCTTTTTTTTTGATGTAAAAGACAGACACTTACAGCACCCCTGGAGGTTGTAAGGATGTTAATTTAGTAAAGGAAATTAAAATGACAGAATATACTTTTAATGCCAAAAAGCGTGAAAAAGCAGGTAAGGGGGCAGCTCGTGCTTGTCGTCGTGAGGGCCGTGTGCCTGCCGTTATTTATGGTGGAAAGAAAGATGCCGTCTTAATCAGCTTGGATCCGGTTGAGCTGGAAAAAGCTTTGAACATGGTTGATTTTTATCAGGCCAATATCACGATTGATATTGAAGGCAAAAAGACCAAAGTGGTTTGCCAAGACGTGCAATTTCATCCGGTTTCGGATCAACCGATTCACGTTGATTTTATGCGCAAATAAGAGGCTGAAATGTTTTTGGTGGTTGGCTTGGGTAATCCGGGAGCGGAATATGCGGCTACTCGCCATAACGTCGGATTTATGGCGGCAGATGAAATTCATCGCCGCTATAATTTTGCGCCGTTTCGTGCCAAATTTGACGGGCTTATTGCCGAAGGCACAATTGACGGTGAAAAAGTTTATCTTTTGAAACCGCAAACGTTTATGAATTTATCCGGTAACAGTGTGGTTAAAGCCGCTCATTTTTACAAAATTTTACCGCAAAATATTGTTATTATTCATGATGATATGGATTTACCGTGTGATAAAATTAAAGCCAAACTCGGTGGCGGCTCGGGTGGTCATAACGGCATAAAAAGCATTGATGCCGCCATTAGCCCAAATTATAACCGTGTGCGCATCGGCGTGGGACATCCGCAGAATCATGCCGGTGATGATGTCATTAACTATGTGTTGTCCGGTTTTTCAAAAACCGATAAAGATCATGTTGACACCAACATTGATTTGGTTGCAGAATTATTGCCGATATTGCTCAAAAAAGGCATTGCCGAATTTTCCAATCAGCTCGGCATGCGTTTGCACCGAAAATAAAATTATTTTGCGGCTCGGCTCTTAAATATATCTTAATTTTTACTCCTTAAACTAACCCCAAATGCGAAATTACTGCAAGGGGGATAAACAATGAAAAACATACTTAAAATGATGTGTGCCGTAGCCATGATTTTAACGTTCGGCGCATGCTCAACGTCATCAATGAACAATAATGAAGCTACGCCGGAACGCTACAGCGATTTGCATTTTGACAACAAATCCCCGATTGCTTTAAATGTTAAAACCGTTGAAATCAAATCGGAATTTACGCCATCGTTTACCCGCCCGAATGTGGAACATATGTTTCCTGTTTCCATAGAAAAAACCGCCAAAACTTGGGCAAAAGAACGTTTGGAAGCAACTAACTTTGCCTCTAATGCAAAAGCCGAATTTATTATTCAAGATGCCAGTGTAACTGAGCAAGAAATCAAAGCGGAGCAGTTGTTACAAAAAGACGGTCTGAAATATCATGCCAACTTAAAAGTTTTGTTGCGCATTACGGAAAACAGCGCCTCAACACAAACTTCGGTTGAAGCTTATCGTGATTTAACCATGCCGATTGACACCAATATTGATGACAAAGAAAGACATTGGAACGAAATGGTTATCAATTTATTTAAGGCCTTTGATGAACACATGGATTCAAATATTCATCAACATTTAAATATGTATATCAAAGACAACAAAGCCATTGCCACTTATTAGTATATTAGTGGCACACGCCGGTTTGCAGCGCCTTATACTGGTTTGAATTCAGCTGAATAAGCGGCAATTTAACGGCAATCTCCTGTCCGGATTCACTTTCGGCACGACAAAAGCCGTAAAGCACGGCGGCATCGCCATCTATGGTGATTGTATCTTCAAATTCAAAACATTCACCGGCCTCCAAATCCGGCAATTCGCCATGGAATCCGAGCGATTGTTCATAATGATTATGACCGTGATTGTCGGTAATGCAAAAATCTTTGCGCATCAGGCGGATTTTTTCGTTTGAATTATTTTCTATGCGCAAACAATAAGCCCACAATGTGCGCGCTTGATTTTCTTGCTTTTCCAGCGGCTCCTGATATGCCGAAACCATAATATTATCCGTTTCTGCCGTCACAAAATCAAAATTCTCATCAGCCATAATAAATCCTCTCAATTTCTTTGTTAAGGATTCATTAACCTTTGCAAAAGTTCAAGCAGATTTTGTAATTATCCCACGCTTTATGCACAAGTATAATTACTTTTGCCTTTGTGGTTCAAAAAACATCGCCTACATACTTGCCTCATTTACCAACCTATTGTGCGCCATCAGTTGCTTCTCTCCGGATTGTTGTAGCATATTGGCCAATTTTTCCTGATGTACTACCGTATCCGGCTGCCGGCAAAATGATTCCACCATCTCATATTCAGCCGTGCTCATTTTCGGAAAATATGCCGATACATCCATATTTTGCGGCGCCGAACGCACACTCATACCACGATGAAAACTCCGAAAACGCTTGATTAATAGCTGTTTTTTTTGTTCATCTGAAATCTGCCCATAGCCCGAAGTATTTTTCTCGGCACCGCGGTCAATGGCTGCACGCTCGGCTACATATTTATTCTGCTCAGATTGCGGTATCGTAATCAAATCGACGTTTGCCTTAATGAGTAGCGGCAAAAGGTTGATTGGTTTCATCTCACCGTCAACATTTACAAAAACGGTTAAAATAGCAGCCTTTGTCTTCATAAAACCATCTTCATTGTCTGTCTTGGCATTCGGATTAAACAAACCTTCTGCTTCACCGAAAAACTGTTTGCGGTATAAATCGATTGTGCTGCCTTGCTTCATGAATCGTTTAGTTTCACGATTGATAATGCCGACAAATTTAGCAAAATCAAACTTATGCGCAGCATTCATTTCTAGTGCTAACTTATCCGCCACATGCGAAGCAACTTCTTTGCATGCAGCGATTTCATAAGCCTGACCGAAATTAAGATTACCTGCCACATCTTGGCTCATCAAATGTTTAAGTTTTTCTTTTTGTATAAAGTGCAACATTTCATGCACTACATCCGGCGCAACACGGTGATTAAAATCTTTCTGTCCTTGTGGCGAAGAATCGGTTTCGCGATCAAAAAACACCGTCACGGCTTCCTGAAATTGTGCGTTATAGCCGTTTGAATATTGCAGTGTATCAACCGTATAATTGACTTTTACCGGATACGCTAAAAAATCTTTGGTGGCATCATAAGTCGCTACCGGCCGCTCATCAATCAGATTTTCAGCATAGTTGCCAATATGCTTTTTTAATTCGTTAATTTGCTTTCTAACTGCCGATACCGGTGTTTTGCGGGCCGATGCATTTATTGCCTTCTTTGCCGGTGCTTTGGCTTTTGATTGTGCATCAACCGGCGTTTGGCTTCCCAAAAACAGGCCAGCTCCTGTTATAAACAATGATTTTGCCCACTTCTTCATTTGATCTGCCTTTTTTTGATAATCCTTATGCCTTGATTATACAAAAAATACAGAAATATGTCAATATTTTTTACACCCTGCCGTATTTGTCCTCATAGCGCACAATATCATTTTCATCTAAATTTTCGCCAACCTGCACCTCAATAAAAGTCATCGGCTCTTGTGTATTATTCTGAATGCGATGCTTGGTTTCCAGCGGAATATATACGTTTTCGCCGGCTTTTTTAACCAGCTCCTGATTGCCCAGTGTTACGATTGCCGTGCCGCGCACAATAATCCAGTGTTCAGCTCTGAAATGGTGCAGTTGCAACGATAAAATACCTCCGGCATTTACCGTAATTTGCTTAACGCAAAACCCCTCGCCGCAATCTACCACTTCCCATGTTCCCCACGGCCGCGTATCTTTTTGGCCACGTGCGTAATTATTTGCCATTTAAATCTCCTTTTTTATGTTTACATATTTTGAAAATTAGTATAAACCATAAACAATATGTTGCAACAATAATAATTTAAGGTATGTGCACAATGCAAACATTGGATGTGGTAAACGAAGCTTTGGCAATTCAGCGTAAAATTATGGCTGAACTGACAAAACAAAATGTGATGTCCGATAAATTAGAAAACATTACGCGCGCTTTTGCCGATTCAACCGGCTCGCGCGAGGCACTTTTATATGCCACAGTCAACGATAACTATTTGGAATATATGGGCGGTTGGCATGCTGAAAATTATAAGACTAACATTCGCTTTGAAGACGATGCCATCGGCAAAAGCGCCGCCTATAAACGTGCCGTGCGTGAAATTGATGAGACACGCAACATATCCGTCTTAAGCGTGCCGGTGTTGCGCTTAAACAATACGGTCGGTGTTATTGTGCTGATTAAGGGCGGCACCGAAGGTTATTCGGACGAACAAACCGAGCTGGTTGAAACATTAGCCTTGGTGTTGCCGGATTTATATGCCGACAAACAATTTACCGAGCATCGCAATCAGATTATTCGTGAAAAAGGTATTGTGGTGCGTGATGTTCTACATGGCACCAAAATGCACAAAGGTTACGGCGTCGGCAAAGTCGTTTTGCATCGCCGTCACCGTGAACTGACCAATATTTTTGCCGAAAACATTGAATTGGAAAAATCAAAATTAACCGAAGGTCGCCGCCGCATGGTGGAATATATTGACACCAAATTGCAACAAGCCGGTAATTATTTGGGCAATACCACCGATATCATGGAAGCCTATAAGCTTTTTGCGCAAGACAAAGGATGGTATAAAAAAATTATTGCCGATATTGAAAAAGGTTATACGGCTGAAGCGGCGGTTGAACATGTTTACGAAGATATGTGGAATAAGCTGTCGGCCACCAATGATGCATACTTAAAAGAGCGTCTGTATGATTTGCGCGACGTTTCCGATCGCTTGCGCAATTTTATTGCCGGCGGCGAAGAACTTAATCCGGTAGCGCCTGATGAAGACATTATCATCATTGCCCAAACCATGGGACCGGCCGATTTAATGGACTATGATTACGATCATATTCGCGGTCTGATTATTGAGGATTGCACCCCTACAATGCACGTTGTTATTGTTGCCAAAGCCTTAAATATTCCGGTGGTTGCTAAAATTCACGGTATTGTCAAAGAGGTTAAATCCGGCGAGCTGATTGCCGTCAACGGCAATGATGCGGTAGTTTATACACATCCGTCCGAAACGCTGATTCATGATTATAAAAAGAAATCGGTCAGCCGCAAAAAGGTATTTGCCGATTTGGAAAGTTTAAGCAAAAAGCCGACTAAAACGCTTGATGATTTGAAAATCAATCTGGCCATGAATTACGGTTTAGACATAGATTATGAATATATCAAACCGACAAATTGCGACGGTATCGGTCTGTATCGCACGGAAATTACTTTTATGACGGCCGATAAAATGCCTGATGTGGAAACCCAGGAACGCCAATACAAACGCTTGTTTGATGCGCTCGGCAACAAAAAAATTATTTTCCGCAGTTTAGATGTCGGCTCAGATAAATTCTTGCCGTATTGGGGCGAAGTTAAAGAAGACAATCCGGCCATCGGATGGCGTGCCATTCGCATTACCTTAGACAGACGCGCCATTCTGCGTCAGCAATTGCGTGCTATGTTACGAGCCAGCGCCGGCAAAGATTTGTATGTTATGTTTCCGATGATTTCAACGGTGCAAGAATTTTTAGATGCAAAGGAAACTTTGCTGATTGAATATGAACACGAAAAACAGCGCGGAAAAGATGTGGCCAGAGATGTTAAAGTCGGCATTATGGTAGAAGTGCCGTCTATTCTGTTTCAACTTGATGAAATGTTTCAAGAGGTAGATTTTGTTTCGGTCGGCACCAATGACCTTTATCAGTTTGTGTATGCCTGTGACCGCAGCAATCCGCGTTTATCGGAACGTTATGACGTATTATCGGCACCGTTTTTGAAATTGATGAAAAAAATTATTGATAAGGCCAATCAATATAAGGTTTATTGTTCGGTTTGCGGCGAAATGGCCGGCAATCCGTTAGAGGCCATGTGCCTTATCGGTTTAGGCTATCAAAATTTATCGGTATCAGGCGCTTCTTATGCGCAGGTAAAAAAAATGATTATGAGCATGCGCTATGAAGATGTATCCGATTATGTCAAAAGCCTGTTGAAATCAAACAAAACCAGCCTGCGTCCACAGCTGACGGCTTATGCCTATGATCACACTATTGCAATTGATTAAAAATTATGTTATAAGCACCACTTGGGAGAAAAAAAGTGCAAGAAGAAAATCAAAACGAAGAATATGAAAACGCCACCATGGGCGAAATTTTGCGTCAGGCGCGCGAAAAACAAAAGAAAACGCTGCGTCATGTTGCCGATGAACTTTGCATCCGTCGTTCTTATCTGGAAGCAATTGAAAATATGGATTTTGAAAACATCCCGCCTGCCCCTTACGGCACCGGTTTTATCCGCAGTTATGCCCAATATTTGGGCTTAAACAGCGAGCGTATTCTGCTTTCATATCGCAAATCCATCGGCGCGGTTGAAAATGATGAACCCTATTCAAATGCAGAGCCGCCGGCCGCACCGAAAATACATCATATTGTGATTGGCGTTTTGGGTTTGGCCGCAATCGGCGCGGTGTGGGCGTGGCAAGCCACCCAAACCAGCGAACCGGTGCTTGAGCCGGAAAATTTTGAAAGCGAAGTTTTGGTACCGGAACCGGAAATTATTGATACACCGGAACAACAAAATGTAACGTTTACAGAGCCAAAAGAAGAAGAGCACACCCAAGAACCGGAATCGGAAAATTCACAAAAGGAAAACGAAGCGCCACAAAAAGAAGTGACAGAAACAGCTGTTTTACCGCAAGTTGAATCTTCGGCAAAGGCCGAACCTCAAACCCAAAAGCCGCAAGAACCAACACCGGAACCTGCCGCCAAAATCAGCAAAATGCAAATGAAATTGGTTGGTCCGACGTGGGTGGAATTGCGTCAAGACGGTCGCATTCTTATCAGTAATGTCTATAAAAAAGGCTTTACTTATGATATTCCGAGTGAAGGAAATATCACGGTTTCGGTCGGACGCTATTATAATGTTGAATTTTGGCGCGACGGACAAAAAATTAAGGTTGTGACAGCGATGCGCAAGAAAAATGTATCACTCAACCCGTTTATGCAATCTTCAGAAAAGAAAAATTAAGGTAATAAAATGGCAAAAATACAAAGTGTGCGCGGCACCTATGACTTATATGGTGACGCTAAAAGAAAAATGAAAAAAGTAACGGCGACAGGCGCCTCTGTGGTTGAAAAATACGGCTTTGAAGAAATTGAAACTCCTATTTTTGAATTTACGGAAGTTTTTGCGCGCAATTTAGGTGACACGTCCGATATTGTCACTAAAGAAATGTATTGCTTTGAAGATAAGGGTGGTGAAAGCCTGACCTTGCGCCCGGAAGGCACTGCCGGTGTTGTGCGCGCGTTTGTATCTGAAGGTATGCAACAAAATTTACCGGTTAAGTTTTATTATCATGGTCCGATGTTTCGCTATGAGCGGCCGCAAAAAGGACGTCAGCGTCAGTTTACACAATTCGGCGTAGAGCTTTTGGGTGTTGAAACACCGCAGGCCGATATTGAAGTTATTGCCATGGCTTATGAGTTTTTGCAAAAACTCGGTTTAGGCAATCAAGTTACCGTAGAAATCAACTCTTTGGGCGATGCGGAAAGCCGCGATGCTTATCGGCAAAAATTGGTAGCCTATTTAAAACAGCATTTTGATGAGCTTTCCGAAGACAGCAAAAATCGCTTGGAACGCAATCCGCTCAGAATATTAGATTCTAAAGAAGAATGTGATAAAGCAGTAATTGAAAATGCACCGCGCTATGCCGACAGCTTAAATGAAGCCTCGCACCGATTTTTTGCCGACGTATTGCATGGACTTGATTTGCTTAATATCAAATATCGTGTCAATGATCGTTTGGTGCGCGGCCTTGATTATTATTCGCACACGGTATTTGAGCTGACCACCGACAAACTCGGCGCGCAGGGCACGGTTTTGGCCGGCGGTCGCTATAACGGTTTGGTCGCACAAATGGGCGGCGGTGATGTTGCCGGTATCGGTTGGGCTTGTGGCGTAGAACGCCTTTCCATGCTTTTAGATGAAGATGTGGCTTTACCGCGCCCGATTGCCGTTATTCCGGTGGGCGAAGATACCAATGATAAGGCGCTGGAAATTGCCTATCAACTACGTTTAGCCGGTTTCAGTGTGGAACAAAGCTATAGCGGCAACATGAAAAAGCGTATGGCAAAAGCCAACAAAGTCAACGCCTGTAAAGCAATCATTATCGGCTCTGACGAAGCGGCAAATAATACCGTTATGCTTAAAGATTTGGACAGCGGCGAGCAAAAAATTGTAGCGCAAACCGATTTAATTAAGGAATTAAACTGATGAATTTTGAAGAAAAACTGGCCAATGTGGTTAATCGCTTTGAGGAAGTGCAAGCGCTTTTAACGTCAACAACCGCTTCCGATGAATTGGTTAAGCTCAATAAAGAATTGGCGGTTTTGGAACCGGTGGTTGAGGCTATTAAAAATTATAATCACACTCTGCAAACCATGCGCGACGACGAAGCTATGATGAACGACGCCGACTTGGATAAAGAAATGCGCGATATGGCTGAAGCCGAATACTATGAAACCAAAGAAAAATTGCCGGAACTGGAAAAAGAAATCCGCGTTTTATTGTTGCCGAAAGACGCCGATGATGAGAAAAACGCTATTTTAGAAGTGCGTGCCGGCACAGGCGGTGATGAGGCGGCGCTTTTTGCGGCGGTGTTGTTTGAAATGTATCAACGTTATGCACAAAAGCAAGGTTGGCGTTTTGAAATGTTAGACGCCAACGAAAATGGTATCGGCGGTTATAAAGAAGCCAGCGCCAAAATTACCGGCAACAATGTGTTTGCCAAGCTCAAATTTGAATCCGGCGCCCACCGCGTGCAACGCGTTCCGGTAACCGAATCGCAAGGTCGTGTGCACACCTCGGCTGCCACCGTTGCGGTTTTGCCGGAAATTGAAGAAGTGGACATGTATATCAATCCGGCTGATTTGAAAATAGATGTGTATCGTGCTTCCGGTGCCGGCGGCCAGCACGTTAACCGCACCGAATCGGCCGTGCGCATTACCCATATTCCGACCGGTATTGTCGTGCAATGCCAAGACGACCGTTCACAGTTTAAAAACAAAGAAAAGGCAATGAACCACTTGCGCGCTAAGCTTTATGACGAACAAAAAGCCAAAATTGACGCCAGTTATTCGGAAAAGCGTAAGCTACAAGTCGGCAGCGGCGACCGCAGTGAGCGAATCCGCACCTATAATTATCCGCAAGGCCGCGTAACCGACCACCGCATTAACCTGACATTGTATAAATTGGACGAAGTGGTGTCCGGCGAGGCTTTAGACGAGATTATCAGCGCTTTGATTATGGAAGATCAGGCCGAACGCTTGGCGGAAATGGATTAGGTTTTACCGTAAAATATTTACATTTGTCTTGCTTTTTACCCCAAAATCGGCTATCATAAGGCCGATTTTCAAGTATTTATATATTTTTCTAAATTAAATTGCTTATGAACAATATTATTTATGATGAAACCCTGATTGGTATGACCACCAAATGGGACGGAAGTTGCGAAACCGGAGCCCAAATTGAAATGGCTGTGCGCACTTGTCTTCTTCACCACGAAAGAAATGCTCGTTGGAATTTTCCGCGACCAAAGTTGGTGCCGGTGTTTATTAAAAACATTAAAGACCTGCCGCAGCAGACCAGACTTGATTTGCTCACTCCGGGAGCCGAGGTTGAACTGCGCATACGCGCTTCGGATAGCGAATATGATGTGCAAGTGCTCTCTGTTAAGGTGCAAAAAAGCACGCCGTTGCTTAACTTTTTGCGGTCGGTCAGCGGGCTGATGAAAGGCATGCATTCTTAAAACTGAAAATTAAACTGAGGTTTTATGACAATTACTGTGCCTTTTTCTGAGCTTTTCAGCTATCTTTTTATGGCCGGTGCAGTCGCGTTATTGCTCTATGGTGTCGGATTTGAAATATTTGATGCCGAACAGCGCCGCCTTGTGCCGCAAAATCGTTTCTTACGAATTTTGCGTTGGTTTGTGCCGTCACTTCTGTGTTTTGAAGACCGCAAAGACATGCAGGCCTTCAGCCGGTTTACTGCAGTGCTCGCCGTCGGTTGCATGCTTTTATCGGCTTATATGCTCGCTCAAAGTTGGTATGGCGCCGAAGAAGCAATTCCATGGCAGGCTTATGCAGCTTCATTTGTAACGGTTACATGGGCAACATATGTGGTCACAATGGTCATAAAGTTTGCCCTGACTCTGATTAAAGCGATTATCAACTTTATTAAAGGTTGATGAAGCAAAAAACCGCCTGTAGTTTCATACTCAGGCGGTTACGTTTTTTATGTGATATTTTTTTACTTTTCAGGCTTATCTTCCACCGGCTCCACATGCCAAATATTGCGGGCATATTCCATCACCGAACGGTCGCTTGAAAAGTAGCCGATGCGCGCCATATTCATCAATGCTTTCTTAGCCCATTTGTCTTTATCGGCAAAATCTTTGGCTGCTTTTTGAATAGCATTGTTAAAGGACTCTAAATCCGCCAAAATAAAGTAATAATCGTTATTTAAGAGCGAATCAAAAATCGGGCGGAACAACTGCGGATAGTTTTCATCGGCAAACATATTGGAATTCAGTGCATTCAAAATGCGCTTCACATATTCCGAATTTTCATAAATTTCACGCGGATTATAGGTCATCCGGCGACTGCGAATTTGCTCTTCGGTTAGGCCGAACAAATAGAAATTATCGGCACCGACCGCATCATAAATCTCAATATTGGCTCCGTCATATGTGCCAACCGTAACCGACGCATTGAGGGCAAATTTCATGTTGCTGGTACCAGATGCTTCAAAACCGGCTGTAGAAACCTGACAACTTAAATCAGCCGCCGGAATCAGATATTCGGCCACCGAAACCTTATAGTCCGGAATGAACACCACCTTCAAAAATTCGTTGGCTTTTTCATCATTGTTAACCACATTTGCCACATTGTTAATCAGTTTAATCACTAATTTTGCAAAAGTGTAAGACGGTGCGGCTTTACCGGCAAAAATATAAGTTTTCGGTGTAATCGGATGTTTATTATCACGCACAATTGATAAATATTCACCGATAACTTGCAAAATAGTCATCAACTGGCGCTTATATTCATGAATGCGCTTAGCGTGAACAATATACATGCTGTCTTTATTTATCATTACACGCGTCGTTTTATACACATGTTGCACCAAACGTTTTTTATTGTCACGTTTAATGCGACGAAATTCCTGAATAAAATCATTATCATCGGCATATTTTTCCAATTCCCGCAATTTATCCAAATCGGTAATCCAATCCGTGCCGATTTTCTGAGCCAAAAAGTCGGCCAATTCGTGATTGGCATGCACCAACCAACGCCGCGGCGTAATACCGTTTGTCACATTGGTAAACTTTTCCGGCCACAGTTCAAAGAACTCAGGCACTAATGAATGTTTAACCAGTTCGGAGTGCAATTTGGCCACACCGTTAACTGAAAACGAACCGACAATAGATAAATTTGCCATACGAATCACTTGGTTATCGCCCTCTCCGTCAACAATGGAAACGCGCCCCAATTTATAAGCATCATCGCCAAAACGACTGCGGGCAAACTCCATAAAACGGCGGTTAATTTCATAAATAATCTGCAAATGGCGCGGTAAAATCTTGCCGATAATGCTGCTGTCCCACTTTTCAAGCGCTTCCGGCAACAATGTATGGTTGGTATAGGCAAAAATTTTAGTCACAATGTTCCACGAATCGTCCCATTCCTGACCATATACATCTAAAAGTAAACGCATCATTTCAACAATAGCCAACGCCGGATGCGTATCATTAAGCTGAATGCAAACTTCATCCGGTAGTTTGATAAAGTCATTATTCTTTTCCAAAAAGCGGCGAATAATATCCTGAATGGCACATGAAACAAAGAAATATTGTTGAATTAACCGCAATTGTTTACCAGAAACGATGTTATCGGACGGATACAAAACTTTAGATATGGTTTCAATGCGAATTTTATCGCGCACTGCTTCCATATAGCCACCGCTGTTAAAAATATTGATATCCAATTCTTCATCGGTTTTGGCTGAAAACAAACGCAGATAATTGACCGATTTGCCATTATAACCGACAATCGGAAAATCATACGGCACGCCATATAAACGCTGCGTATCAACCCAAGTATAACCAACCTTGCCGTCCGGCTTGTGATACATTTCCACATGACCGCCGATCGGAATGGTTACGGTGCGGTCATAACGTGCAAATTGCCAAGGAGACATTTCTTGTAACCAACTGTCGGCCTGCTCTACCTGATAACCGTTTTCAAATTTTTGCTTAAACAATCCGAATTGATAGTTAATGCCGTAACCGAATCCCGGTATGCCCATTGCCGCCATCGAATCCAAATAATCAGCAGCCAAACGCCCCAAGCCGCCGTTGCCGAGTGCCGGATCATATTCGGCATCAAAAATATCCTGCAAGGAAATATCCGGCCAACCGTCAATTTTGATATCTTTCAAAATCTCATAAAGTCCTAAGTTATACAAATTGTTCTCAAGCGAACGACCGATTAAATATTCAATAGATAAATAATAAACACGTTTGGTCCCAACTTTGTTATAGCGCGCCATGGTTTCATACATTTTATCCATGGCAAATTCGCGCACAGCCAAAGCAATTACCGTAAAGGCCTCTTCTTTGGTAATTTCGCATGTGCGTTTACCTATAAAATATTTAATATGGTGTTCAATAGATAATTTAAGGCGTGCCGCGTCCATTTCCGTCAGCTTTTTTTGATTATTTTTCACAATTTGTCTCCCATAAAGATATGCTTCACTAAAACTTAAGATTAAGCTTAAAGAAAATTGATTGAAAATTATTTAACATATAGCAATTTTATTTTCAAAATGAAGATAGCCATAAAGAACAACTTTTATACATACCTTTAAGTTAATTTTATTGTTTAATAACTTGAAAATCCGTTTGCGTTTACTTTCAATTAGCGCTATACAAAATGCAGTTAAAATTAAAACATAATGGTGAGATTCATGACTAGAAATATGTTGTTATTGGCAACCTTTGGCGTTTTCTTGTGCGCCAACGCCCATGCCGAAACGATTTTTGATGCAATGAGCAATGCATATAATACAAACCCGATATTGCACGGCGAACGCGCGGCAAGCGGTGCCATAAATGAAGATGCGGCATTGGCCCGTTCCGGTTTTCGCCCGACTGTAGCTTTGCAAGGTAGCTATACCGACAATCACAGTAACGCCTCGCGCACCGGCGGAAAAGGACCTACCGTTGATGGTCATAACAAAAATTACGGTGGTGTTGTTAAGCAATCGCTCTTCAGCGGTTTTCAGACTTATAACTCGGTTAAATCGGCGGACTATGCCGCCAAGGCCGAATTATTTAACTTAGCCAATGTTGAACAAGCGGTTTTGCTGAGTGCATCTACTGCCTATCTGGATGTGGTGCGCGATGAAGCCATTGTCAATTTGCAAAAAAACAATGAAAAACTCTTAAAAAAACAGCTTGACGAAACGATGGCTCGTTATAATGTCGGCGAAGTCACGCGCACCGATGTGGCTCAATCACGCGCCAGTTATTCTCAAGCTCGCTCGGATTTGGTTTTAGCCGAAGGCAATTTAGCCATCTCACGCGCAAACTATCTTGATATTGTCGGCAAAGATCCGCAAAAAGTGCAATTTCCGGAAAATTTGAGTAAATTATTTCCGACCAACTATGCCGATACGCTGCGCTATGCGGAAGATAATAATTACGCTTTGCAGGCGGCAAAAAAAGCACTGAAAGCTGCAAAATACAATGTAAACAGCAAAACCGGCGCGCTGTTACCGGAAGTTTCCTTCACGGCGGCTACAGCCAAAAACAAAGCTTCAACGCACACCGGTTATGATCCGACCACAAAAAGCACGGAATACACTGTAGATATGAATATTCCTTTGTATACCGGCGGCGCAACCCGTGCAGCTATTCGTAAAAGCAAATATCAACGCTGGGCAGCCGAAGAAGACTTGCGTGCCGCAGAAAGCAATGTGCAACTGAGTGTGACCAGCGGTTGGGAAATGATGGAAACATCTAAGGCCAATATTGTATCCATCCGCGAACAAGTCAAAGCCTCGGAAGTTGCATTGGAAGGCACGCAAAAAGAAGAAGCGCTCGGTAACCGCACGGTTTTAGATGTGTTAAACGCGTATCAGGCTTTGTTAGTGTCACAAGTGGGTGAAGTTAAAGCACGCCACGCTTATTACGTGGCAGGTTTGCAACTGATGCAGGCTATGGGCAAATTAACAGCTCAGCATTTGGGACTGAAAGTCAAATATTATGATGCCAAAGAGCATTATCGCAACACTAAAGGAAAATGGCTAAGCCTGTCTATTGATGAAGATTAAAACATAAGAGGTGAATTATGAAAAAGTGTGGATTAACAGTTATTTTTTTCGGTATTTTATTTTTAAGTCTGTCAACAAAATCCGCACTTGCAGAAACTTCAACAGATGCCATAGCAGATACACTTTCTGAAGTTTATGGCGCACCGGTTGAAGTTAAAATAGACAACGAAAAATGCCAGATTAACTATCCGGAGACCACAGTAGAGCAAGAAGAGGTTGAATACAAACAATCACCGACCGATAAAAACGAAATGATTGTTGAAACAAAAAACGTTACTTCAACCATTCCGGCCACCTCTTTGTCCTGTGAACGCACAGACGATTTTTACGGTCAACCGCAATATAGCATTGTGAACAAATCACCGAATAAGCTTCTGGCGCAACTGTATAATCTGTCTAAATTGGCGTTTTTTAAGGATGTTATAATTCAAAACTTCTCAGAAGAAACAAAAATAGTGCCGGTTCTCGGGCTTGTCAGCGGCGAAAAAATTCAGCTCAGCGATGCAATCTATGTTGAAAAAAATCCGACTACCGGTTTAAAAAGCGAACTCGGCAACCTTAAAAAGTTTACTTACGAGCAAAAACTTGAGCGCGATAACAATGTTGTCAAATATCGCGTAGACAGTGACTTACAAGACTTTAATTTGGCATTACCGATGTTCTCGGTGCGCATTGCTTCCGAACGTCAGGCTGCCGCTTTTGATTATAAAACCGAACCAAATCAGGCCTTTGATCGGGCAAATAGCCTGCAAAACGCCTCGCTTGATTGGGTAAACGGCTTGCAAAATCTTGATGATATACTCAGTTTTACATCACGCGCTGTCGGTAAGGGCATTCAAATCAACGCCGATATTTTTAATGCCGGAATCGGTTTTGATATAGATGTTAAAAACTCTCTGACCCCTAACAAATCAGGCAGTTTGGATATGGTCAGCAAAGTGCTTATGCATCATATTGTATTTCATGGCGATCTGATTGAAAAAGCAAAACAAGCCAATACACTTCTTATTAAATATACTTTGCAAAATGTTGATTTATCCGGTTTGACGGATTTAAGTAAATTACAGCAATCCGAAAACCAGAACGACAATGATGATTCGTCGTTAAGCAATGAAGAAATGGCAAAGATTTTGGATGAAATCTTAGATAAAGCAAAGCTGCGGGTTGATTTTAAGGTTAAATTTGCAGCCGCCAGCATGACCGGTCATTTTGATTTTCATCGTCAGAACAATTATCTGCACGGTTCCGGAGAAGTTTATATCAAAAATTTATTCGGTATATTCCCGGCACAAAAGCAATGTGTCAACAATCCGCAAGCAGACAAATTGCAAGAATGTCAGGATCCGATGTATTTAAGCATCAAAGAATGGATAGATGTGAGCCAAAATGACCCGCTCAACGTTTATCAATATAATGAAAAAGGTGTCTTCAAAAACGGTGAGAAAATCGGCGAGCCGATAGAGATTGATGTTCAGAAAATAATGCAGGAACAAGATGAAAATGAACAACCGGAAGACGATGAAACCGCTGATGATGAAAATATAGGCGACGACGACAGCGATAACGACGACGATGAAGATGTAGAAAGTATGATGCGCGAGATTGACGAAGATACCGACACATTTATCAATGACGTAGCGGCTGAAGACTAATTTGACAAATTTTCCCAACTATGCTATAATGCTTGCCATAGATTTGCGGAGGGTGTCAACATGAGCAATGTTTCGGTTATTTTACCGGTTTATAACTGCGAAAAATTTCTAAGCCACACCATTCAATCGGTGCTCAATCAAGAATACAGAAATTGGGAGCTGCTGATTGTTAATGATGCATCAACCGACGGCTCATTGGCCGTGGCGCAGGAATTTGCACAAAAAGACGCGCGTATAAAAGTGTTTGATATGCCCAAAAATCAAGGCGTTGCCGCGTGCCGCAATTATGGTGTGGCACAGGCAAAAGGTCGTTATGTTGCTTTCATTGATTCCGATGATTTATGGTCAACGCAAAAGCTCAGCAAACAGTTGTTGTTTATGCAACAACACGGCGCCGCTTTATCGCATACCGCTTATGCCTTTATGAATGAAGAAGGGCAGCTGATGAACAAAGGCCGTGTCAATGTTGATGAAAAAATAGATTTGGAACGCTACTTAAAAACCACGCAAATCGGTATGTCTACCGTTATGATTGACCGTCAGCAAATTAAAGATATTGAATTTCCGGCCGACCGCCGTTTGTGCGAAGACGCACGACTTTGGGTAAAATATTTGCGTGCCGGTGTGCCTTTTTACGGGCAAAACGACGTTTTAATGTTATATCGGGTGCGCAATAACCAGCTTAGCAAAAATAAAGCCCGCATGGCGCTAAATACATTAACCCGCTATATCCATGAAACCGGTCTGGCTCCTTATAAACGCTTGGAATGTTTCGGTTATTACGCATATAACGGCATAAAAAAACGCAAGCAAAAAAGCCATTTAAATACGGCAGAAATCTACGCCCAATTTAATTGCAACCAAAAATAAAAACAGTCCTACCTTTCGGCAAGACTGCTTTTATGAGGTTACTTATCTATTGTGAATTATGCGGCTTTGTTCATTTTTGAAGCGGCAAATTCGTTCATTTTTTCAATAATATAATCCATTTGTTCTTTGCTTAAATACGGCGTCATCGGAATACTGCATACCGTTTTGGAAAGTTTTTCACATACCGGCAGAGAGCGCGTATTCCATTTTGCATAAGCGGTCTGCGTGTTCACCGGACGCGGATAATATGCGCCGCACGGAATACCGTTGGACTTCAAATAGCTCATCAGTTCGTCACGATCTTCACAAGTAATGGTGTAAAGCGCATAGGCGGAGCGACAATTCGGCAGAACCTTTTGCTTGCCGAAATAGTTGCTCAATTCGTTATCATAACGCGAAGCCACAGCAAAACGATTTTCAAGCTCTTGCTTAAATTGCGTTAATTTTAAGAGCAAAACCGCGCCTTGAAAAGAATTCATACGGCCGGTCATACCCAAACGCACGTTGTCGTAATGGTCTTCCGGCGACATACCGTGCACGCGGCAAGATTGCACCAGCGCATTTTCATCGCTGTTGTTGGTAAATACGGCACCGCCGTCACCATAACCGCCGAGCGGTTTAGTCGGATAAAACGAAGTTGCAGACATATCAGCGATAGAACCGGCATTATGTCCATGATAAACCGAGCCGAAACTTTGGCACGAATCGGAGAGCACTTTCATACCGTTTTCATGGGCAATTTTAATGATTTCATCATAATCGCACGGTGAACCGAAAATATCTACGGCAATGACAGCCTTCAAATTCAGCTTGCCTTCGGCTTTAACCTTAGCAATCGCGCGTTTCAAATCGGCCGGATCCATGTTAAAAGTGTTAGGGTCCGAATCAACAAAAATCGGTGTTGCACCCAACAAAACCGGAGCTTCGGCCGAAGCTACAAACGTAAACGACGAAACAAACACCGCATCACCGGCTTTTACATCCCATGCCATTAAAGCCAAAGTCAAGGCATCGGTGCCCGAACCGCAAGTTGAACAATATTTTGTGCCGGCATATTCAGCCAATTTGTTATCCAGTTCTTTGGTTTCCGGTCCTTGGCAATAAGCGCCGTGATTTAAGATATTTTTGAATGCTTCCAAAAATTTTTCTTGCCCGATTTTCTTTTGCGTGGTAGCGCAATCAAATAACATAATCGGTTCACTTGGTTTGTTTGTCATTATAAAATCCTCTCAAAATGTTAATTACTGCACGCAATTTAGCATTTATTTTAATGCCTTGCAACACACAAAAAGTTACGACCTTGTAACATTTATCGCAATGAACTTTTTTTATGCACATAATCCACAGCAAAAAAAATATTTTGCTATTCTAAAATTGCGAATCATTTATAACAAAATCATTGAACGTTAACCGATGAAGGACGATATGGAAAAACCAGATATTACCAAACTGCCGAAAAACATTGAAGCCGAACAGGCTTTAATCGGTGCTCTTTTGGCCAATAACAAAAATTATGAAAAAGTGGCCGATATTTTAAAACCGGAATATTTTGCCGATGCCACACATAAAAAAATTTTTGACGTGATGACTAAATTGATTGTTAAAGGCCATGTGGCAGATGTTATCACACTTAAAAACTATTTTGAACAAGAAGGCACTTTGAATGAAGTCGGCGGTATTGCTTATTTAATAAAATTAGCCGAAAGCGCCTCTCCACTGACAAATGTGGAATATTATGCCCAATTTGTTTATGATAAATATTTGCGCCGTGAGCTGGTCGGCGCCGGCTATGAAATTGTTAACGCCGCCATGGTAGAAGACGCCGATTTAACCGCTGAAGACCAAATCAGCCAAGCCGAACGGGTGTTATATAATCTTTCCGACCGTGGCGACGCTCAGGGCGGATTTATTGATTTTTCCAAGGCACTGACTTCATCGGTCTCAGTTATTGAAAAAGCCTATCAAAAAGGCGGCGGTATTTCCGGTGTGCCGACCGGATTAGCTAAATTAGACTATCGCATCGGCGGCCTAAACGATTCCGAGCTGATTATCTTGGCCGCACGTCCGGCAATGGGCAAAACCGCACTGGCCGTCAATATTGCCTATAATGTGGCATCCTATTTTGCCGAGCATCCGGAACTTCCGGCTGAAAATCGCGGCGTAGCGTTCTTTTCGCTTGAAATGTCGTCAGACGAATTAGCCGCGCGTATTTTATCAACCACCACACATACACCGGGGCAAAAATTACGCAACGGCGAACTGACCGAATCGGAATTCACACGTATTTCGGCCGCCGTGCGTGAGCTGGAAAATATTCCGTTTTATATTGATGACACACCGGGAGTGAGCATTAACGCCATTCGCAATCGCGCCCGCCGCTTAAAGCGCAGCAAAGGTTTAGGGCTGATTGTTATTGACTACATTCAACTTATCAGCGGCACCGGCGATCGCAAAAGCGAAGGCAACCGCGTGCAAGAGCTTTCCGAAATTTCACGCGGCCTAAAAATTTTAGCTAAAGAGCTCAAAGTGCCGGTGATTGCTCTGTCACAATTAAACCGCGGGGTAGAAGCACGCGACGACAAACGCCCGCTGATGTCCGACTTGCGTGAATCCGGCTCTATTGAACAAGATGCCGATATTGTGATGTTTATTTACCGCGAAAACTATTATATTCATAATGCCGAACCGAAACCCAAAGAAGACGAATCGCCGGAAAAATTCCAAAAGAAACACGACGAATGGGTTATCCGTGACCGCGAAACCGCCAATGTGGCCGAAATTATAGTTGGCAAACAGCGTCACGGTCCAACCGGCACGGTCAAACTTTATTACAACGGCGAATATACCCAATTTGATAATTTGGCGGAAGCCGATAAATTGCCGGAACAAAGAGGTTAGAAATGGGGCATCCTTGGGATCATTTAAGCAAAGAAGAATGGGAAGCCATCTGTAAGCGTTGCGGCAAATGTTGTCTTTATCCGTTACAAGATGAGCAAACCGGTGAAATTTATCACACCAATATTTTATGCCGATATTTTGACTTAGAAAAATCGCTTTGCACCGTTTATGATAAGCGCTGTGAGTTGGTACCGAGCTGTCTTAAGCTCAATAAAGACAACGTTGATAAATTGCCGTTTATGCCAAAATCGTGCGCTTATCGCCGCCTGTTTGACCCGACTTATCAAGATAAGCCGACTCCGAGCATTAAAGGGCGCGTGGTGCGTGAACAAGACGTTGATGAAAATAACCTTGAAGATTATATTGTGGATTGGGAAGACCTATGAGCGACGATCAGAAAGATGATTTGCAAACCGAATATAATCCTCAGGAACGAGTAGATGAGTTCAAAAATCTTGAGCCGGAATTTTGGCGGCATAAAAAACTGGAAGAAATGAATCATTATGAGTGGGAGGCGCTGTGTGACGGTTGCGGCAAATGTTGCCTCAACAAAATTCAGATTAAAGGCAAAATTAAATGGACCAACACGCATTGCCGTTTTTTAGACTGCCAAAGTTGTCTGTGCAAAATTTATAAGCACCGCTTTGCCGTGGTGCCTGATTGCCGTGATATAGATATTTATGCCGTGCGCGAAAAGCCGCGTTGGCTACCGAAAACCTGCGCTTATTGGCTTTTGGATAACGGCTATGATTTGCCGGATTGGCATCCGCTTATTACAGGTCGCGCCGATAGTGTGCACAAAGCCGGTATGGCTCTTTCTGGGCGCAATTTAATCAATGAAAGCAAGGTCAAAGATTATGAAGATTACATTGTTGACTGGCAAGACCTTTGATATTAGTGAATCTGTGGGAATGGACATTAAAGTTGTGCCGTCGCGAATGGGGCGAAAATTGTCATTACATATTGATTCTAAAGAGCGACGGCCGGTGCTTTCGGTGCCGCGTTTTTGCAGCCGCAAGCAAGCCATCAGCTTTGTGAACGAAAATATGGATTGGATTATCAATACCTTAGGTCGTTTACCGCAATTACAATATTTTACCGACGGATATGTCTTCAGCCTGTTTGGTGAAACATTAACCGTGAAACATTGCCCGAGCGAACGCGGCGGCGTATGGCGTGACGGCGATTTTTTGTGTGTTTCCGGCGGTGCCGAATTTTTACATCGCCGCCTTAAAGATTATATCAAAACAGAGGCAGCAAAAATATTTTATGAAAAATCGCGGCTTTTAGCGCAAAAAATCGGTTGCCCACTCAAAGGTGTCAGCATTAAAGACACAAAATCGCGCTGGGGCAGCTGTTCTTCGCTGTCACACATCAATTACAGTTGGCGCATTGCCTTAGCACCGCTCGCCACCATAGATTATTTGATGGCGCACGAAGTGGCTCATCTTAAACATCCTGACCATTCCGCCGCATTTTGGCAGTGCGTTGCAAATTTAGAACCCGACTGGCAGGAAGGCCATGACTGGCTCAAAAAGCACGGCAAACTGCTCTATGCTTATCCCTGATATATACCATACTAACAATTTGTTTTTACGTTATTTATACTAAAGTTTGACTTTTTCATAAAACATTAAGACTTTTATGGTATTGTATGGCCAGATACAAAGTATTGTATCTTGTTGTTCAACAAGTAATATAAAGGAATATAACATGAAAAAGTTTTTATTATTGGCCGGCGTGGCTTGCTTATTTGCCACCAGCGCTGAGGCCACTCAATTCAGCCCATATGTTTCGGGCAAATTATCTTATGATTTCAATCGTGTTAAGGTAAGATTTGCTAATGAGGCAACCAAAGGACAGGGTAAAATCAAAAAAGATTTGATTGGCACGCATTTTGCAGCCGGTGTTTCCGCTGGTTACCTTCGCGGTGAATTGGAACTCAATAATTCTAATTCCATTAAGTCTCATCACGGTCCGGCTCACGTTAATTTGAAAAAATATTCGGTTATGGCCAATGTTTATTATGATTATTTGACCTGCACACCGTGGACACCGTATGTTGGTGCCGGTTTAGGTTATTCTTGGCTGAAGGGTGTATGGCATGCCAATGGCGAAAAGATTCAAGACAAATCAGTTTACAATTTGGCATGGCAAATTATGGCCGGTGTTACTTATGATTTGAACACCAATTGGAAACTTGATGCCGGATATCGTTACGCCGATTTAGGTCGTATTCGTAAAAATGAAGGTTCTTATGTTACCAAAACAGCCGTGCGCGATCATGAAATTATGTTAGGTGTTCGCTATACTTTCTAATTTTATGATGCAGCATACTCATATTAAAGGCGGTGCCAAACGGCGCCGCTTTTTTATCACCGATAACCCAAAGCCGTATATTATTTTTTGGTAACAATAACCATCGCTTCGCGCAAAATTCGGTCGTTAATCGTCCACGCCGATTGCAATTCGGTTACAATCGTTCCGGCCGGTTTTTCCTTATCTTCCACTTCTTGCACCACACGCTCCAAATTCGGATCAAAAACTTTGCCCAGACAATCTACTTTTTTAATGCCGAATTTTTCAAACACATGGAAAAGTTCGGTTTGCGTCATTTCAACGCCTTTAATAAAAGAAGCACACTGTTCAGCCGTTTTATCATCTACGGCACTGAGGGCACGTTGCAAATTATCAGCTACCGAAAGCAACTCTTTGGCAAAGGATGCAATGGCGTATTTAGAATTTTTTTCAATTTCCTGTTGGCAACGGCGTTTGGTATTTTCCGCCTCGGCATAAGCACGCAAAAATGCATCTTTTAACTTGGCGTTTTCAGCTTGCAACGCCGCAATATCATCAGCTGATTTTTCGGTGTTGCTATCTTCAACAACATCTTCCGTTTCGCTGTTCTGCACATCGGCTGTTGCGTTTAAATCGGCCTGTGGCTCATATTTTTGTTTTTGATGACTCATTTCATCCTCTTTAAATTTTTATATTCTTTCTTACATATTATAAAACTTAGTGATAATTTTTTATTAAGTCAAGAGCAATCCCCATTAAAAGTTATGAGATGTTTTTTTCTGTTGAAGGTTTTAAAAAAACGCGCTATACTTTAAACGATTTGATATAATTAATTGAAAGGCACCCGATGTCTACAAATTCTAAAGCACACGAAAAACGTTTTAATTTTTTGCCCTTTGATTTTAATAAACACAAGTTTACTCTGCCATATGGAATTCCGCAAGATGTATGGCTTAATCAGTTGCAAAACATGGCAAAAAAACAGTGTTTAAATGAAAATTGGCCACATATTGACCACATCAATGCGTGGATGATTACAGCCGAAACGGCTACTTTTATGAAATGGGGCGGTTTGGGCATGGTGGCATCGGAATTACCGGAAAATTTCAATGAAGTATTTCAAAGTGGCGGGCATAAAGTCAGTATTGTCTGCCCAATGTATGTGGGAGACACCGGTAAAAAAAGCGCCGCATTAAAAAACGGCATTTATAGCGGCGCCGAAGGAAAATCCGTGCCGGTTAAAAAAATCAAAACTTTTCAGGTTAACTTTCTAAAAGGCAAAGATAAACTACACGCCTTTAATGTTGAAGTTTATACCGGCGATTTGCACGGCGTAACCTATTATTTTTTGCATAATGATTACTTTTTTGGCATCAATCCGTCGCCCAAAAACCCGTCCGGACAAGGCGGTTGCTATGTCTTAAATGAAAACGGTATTGATGAAGTTGAGCGATTTGCATTTTTTTCAAAGTGCGTCTATACGCTGCTTGAAAGCATTGTTATTTTGCCTGATAAAAATATTACCTTGCCGAATATTTTAATTGCCAATGATTGGCACAGTGGTGCGCTTTCCGGCCTTACCAAATATTTGACATTGGCTAAGGTTTATGCCGGCCGACTTAATACGACAATCGCCGAGCAAATTAAAAACATTCCGGTTGTTTATATTGTGCACCACATGGGGTATCAGGGCTGGGATTATCAAAACACTTCACGCATTCTTAATTCACTATATGAAGATTTGGCTACCGTTGTTTTTAAGCACGCCAAAGCGGTCAAAAACAGCAATCCGCGCACCGGACACACTTTGATTGTTTCAGACACATACAACCAAGCATCTTCAAACATTCACTTGGCTGACCGGATTATTACGGTTTCTAAAAACTATATGGAAGAAGTTTCCAAAGAAAAAAGTTTCGGTTTTGATTTTCGTGATGTGCTGAAAATCCGTAAAAACTATCGCAACTTTTTTGGTATTGTCAACGGCTATGAAAAAAAGCTGATTTCACCGAATGCACAGAAAATCGCCGAAATCAATCGTTATTTCAAAGATACAAATTTTATGGTTTACGATGGCGATCACTTAAATGTGAAATTGCAAAACAAACAAGAATGCATTAAGCTGTTATCGCGGTTAGCCAAAGACGAAACATATAAAGAACAGGTGGTTCCGCTGATTGATTTATATAAATTTGACGACATTGCGGCGTTGGCCACTGATGCCGAGCGCATTCCGTTTATTTGCATGACCAGTCGTATTGTTGAACAAAAGGGTTATGACGTAGCGATTAACGCCATTTTGAAAATCAGCTATAAATACCAAAATTCGCCGGAAAACTTCCCGATTTTTGTGTTAGGCGGCGCCGGCAACAAGGATTTATACAGCGATTTGATGACCTTAAAAGACAATGCCAAGCAAATTTGTCGTGACTTTGCCAAACGCATTTTTGTGTTTCACGGTTACAAGGACGAATTTGCTTATGCCGTGCAATTGGCGGCCGATTTTTATATGATGCCGTCATATTTTGAGCCTTGCGGTTTAACACAAATGGAAGCTATGGCTAAAGGTTCGCTGCCGATAGCCACTTCAACTGGTGGCTTGGTAGATACCATTGCCAACAACGTGGACGGCTTTCGGACCGAAGCATTTTTTGCCGGCGGTGAGCGTGTTTACGGCACCAACCTGATGGCGCAACACCTCAAAAATAACTTAAACGCCTATGAAGACGCTTTGGAACGTGCACTACGTTGTTTTTATGCCGCACCGCGTGAATTGCGCAAAATGCAACAACAGGCTATGGCCGATGATTTCAGTTGGTCTAACCCGAACAGCGGCTCGGTTTATAAGTATTTTAAGCTGTTTATGACCGGCACTATCTGAAAATAAATGTGTCCAGTTCAATAAAAAAACTTTACCTTTCATTTCTTTTAATGTTACATATATAGTTATAAGAATTATTGATTTATGAAAGGATTTTGAAATGCTGAAAATTGTTCGGACAACACCGTATACCGACCAAAAAATGGGCACGGCCGGCATACGCAAAAAATCAACCGTGGTGGAACAACCAAACTACATTGAAAACTTTGTGCAGAGCATTTTTAACGTGCTTGGCGGCGTTGAAGGTCAAACTTTTGTTTTGGGCGGCGACGGACGTTATTATAACAAAATCGCCATTCAAAAAATCTTAAAAATGGCGGCAGCCAACGGCATGAAAAAAATCATTGTCGGGCAAAACGGCTTTATTTCCACCCCAACATCCTCGCGGGTGCTGTTAGATAATCATGCCGACGGTGGTTTGGTGTTGACGGCATCGCACAATCCGGGCGGTCCGAAAGGCGATTTCGGTATAAAATATGCCACCAAAACAGGCGGTCAATGCTCATCGGCGGTCAGTGACAAGATTTATGCCGAAACCAAGCAAATCAGCGAATATAAAACGCTGGATGCGCCGGACGTTGATTTAAGTAAAATCGGTGTGCAAAAACTCGGTAATATGGAAATTGAGGTGATTGACTCTATCACGCCTTATGTGGAGATGATGCGCGGCATTTTTGATTTTGAGGCTATTCGCAAGCTGTTTGCCGGCGGTTTTCGCTTTGTTTTTGATGCCATGAACGCCGTAACCGGCCCGTATGCACAACGCATTTTTGAGCAAGAATTGGGCGCGGCAAAAGGCTCGGTTTTAAATGCCGTGCCAATGGAAGATTTCGGCGGCTTGCATCCGGATCCGAACCTGATTTATGCCAAAGAGCTGGTGGACATTATGTATTCGGATAATGCGCCGGATATGGGCGCTGCCAATGACGGCGACGGCGACCGTAACATGATTTTGGGTAAAAAGTTTTTTGTAACACCGAGCGACAGTTTGGCCATTTTAACCGACAATTATAAATATATTCCGGCCTATAAAAACGGCATTTACGGCGTGGCAAAATCGGCAGCAACTTCTACTGCCGTTGGGCGTGTGGCCGAAGCATTAAATATCGGTTATTATGAAGTGCCGACCGGTTGGAAATATTTTTGCAACCTGATGGACAGTAAGCGCATCACCTTTTGCGGCGAAGAAAGTTTCGGCACCGGTTCAAGTCACATCAGAGAAAAGGACGGTATTTGGGCAATTTTATTCTGGCTTAACATTATTGCCGCCACCGGTAAATCGGTAGAAGAAATTACCCGCGAACACTGGGCAAAATACGGACGCAGCTATTATATGCGTAATGACTATGACGGCATTGACGTTGATTTGGCAAACAAGTTGATGGCCGATTTGGAAGCGCGTTTGCCAAGCCTTAAAGGCAAAACATTCGGTCAATTTACCGTTTCGGAAGCCAGACCGTTTATTTATAACGATCCGGTTGACGGCAGCTCAACCCAAAACGGCTTAGTCGTATATTTTACCGATAAATCGCGTATTGTTTATCGCTTATCGGGAACCGGCACAAACGGTGCCACGTTGCGCGTTTATTTGGAACGCTTTGAAACCGACGATTTTGATAAGAATATGCAAAAGTTCTTAGAACCGCTGGCTGACGTATCGCGGCAGATTGGTGAAATTGTTGAGCGCACCGGCAAAGCCAAAGCCGACGTTTTAACCTAAAATTTATGAGGGCATAATGCTTAAAGACATAAATAATCGCCGACCGGACCGACAACTGGAACGCAACTTAGTGTTTCTGGCCTATGCGATTATGTTTATGTCTTTAAGTTTGTTTGCGCTTTTCATTTATCCGCAATACTCAATTTATACCGTTATGTGTGTGGCGGTGTGGAATGTGCTGTGTATTTTGGTAACCATCCGCATTTTGAAGGTTAGCGAACACGCCATCGGTTTTGGTGCAATGGCGGCAGAGATTTTGAATGATAAAAACAAATATTGCCGTGTTGATAATGCCAAGGGTGAAGCCATTATAGCCAACAAACCGGCACAAGAATATTTTCAGGATCAATCAGTTCTGGCATATTTAGAAAAAAACATTATTCGCACCGATGCCAATAAATTAGACTTGCAAAAACTGACGGCGGCGGTTAATAAATTGCAGGCCGTTACCGTTAATTTATCGGTGTGTCCGCATCAAAACAGCGTTTTTGTGGCCGAAGAATGGCTCCGTGTCAGCGTTAAACCGATTTATTTGAATAAAACAGATATTTTTGAAGGAGAATACTCACTTAAAAAAATTTGCAAAGAAACCTATATTTTATGGATCGTGGAAAACATCACCAGTTATAAAAATATGGAACAAATTTTTACCGGTGAACTAACATCTTTGCATAACTGTTTAGACTTTTTACCGGTCGGACTTTATACCTGCGACAGTAACGGCAAAATAGAATATATCAATAATGCGCTGGCCGATTATTTGCATACCGATAAAAATGCCGCCATCGGTAAAACCATTGATTTTTTTGTGGCCCATCAAGCCGAACTTTTGCATGCGGCGGGCGGTTCATATAGCGGTAATTTATTATTTAAAACCGCGCGCGGTAATGCCGAAGTTTTTGTAAAACAACAAAATGTGCAGGAAAATAATGAGCAAAAAACACGAGGGGTTGTCATTTGGGGATTACCGAACGATGCTGAGTTAAAAGAAAAATTACATTGCATCGGTGATAATTTTGAGCAACTTTTAAACAGCGCTCCAATCGGCATTGTTTTTGCCGATAAAAACGGGCAAATTGTGCAAGCTAATGCTTATATTGCCAAATTATTCGGTTGCAGTGCCGATGCTTTGACGCGGCGGAAATTAAGTGCTTTATTAAATGATGAGGCCAAAGCCAAACTTAAAGAGGCACAGGACGAATATAACCTTAACAATGAAAAAGAATATCATTTTGAAACAACATTTAAGCCGACAAGCAAAGTGCCGATGAATGTGCATATTCACATTTGTCCGCTCAAATCATATTATGGCGGATTGTCTGGTGAAATTACCGGTATGGTGGTTTATTTGGAAGACACCACCAATAAGCGTGATTTGGAAATGCAAGTGGCTCAGGCGCAAAAAATGCAGGCTTTTGGGCAGATGGCCGGCGGTGTGGCGCACGATTTCAATAATTTATTGACCGCAGTTATTTGCCAATGCGAATTATTGCTGCAGCGCCATGGTATCGGCGATCCGTCGTTTTCAGATTTGATTCAGATTAAAAACAATGTTGATCGAGCCGCCGGTATTGCGCGTCAGCTGTTGGCTATTTCACGCAAACAGCCGCTGAATCCAAAACTGGTTGATATTTCCGAAGCCTTTATGGAAATCAATAATTTATTGTCGCGTATGGCCGGCGAAAGCACCATATTCCAAATTAACCACGGCACGGATTTAGGTTATGTGCGCATTGATCCGGTGCAATTTTCACAAGTGATGTTAAATTTGGTGATGAATGCACGAGATGCCATGAACGGCAAAGGAAAACTTACCATTTCCACACGTGCCGAACGGCTGAATGTGCCTTTTCATTTCGGCACCGAGGTTATCTCTCCGGGAGATTTTGTGGTCATCAGCGTCAGCGATACGGGGTGCGGTATTAAGCCTGAACATCTTGAACACATTTTTGAACCGTTTTTCACAACCAAGCATAACACCATTGATTCCGGCAGCGGTTTGGGATTGGCCATGGTTTACAGCATTGTGCACCAAATGTCAGGCTTTATAAAGGTAGAAAGTCAGGAAGGTGTAGGCACTACTTTTGAAATTTATTTGCCGTCATACGAAACAGCCGATGAAGAAAATTTGCCGCAACAGCAACCGAAACAAGACGTATTTTTGGATAAATCGGGCAAAGCTGCCCTGACAGCGCAACCTTCGGCTGTTCGGATGGCCGATGATAAATTGATTTTAGGTATGAATATTACTGCATTTGACAGCCAACGCAAAATTTTGTGCGCGCCGGGCGAAATTAAAATCATTTTTGTGGAAGATGAAGATGCGGTGCGCGTAGTCGGAACTCGCGGTTTGCGGCAAAAAGGCTTTAATGTGATAGACTGCGTTTCAGCCGAAAATGCATTGGAACATATTGAAAACGGCGAAAAATTTGATATGATGATTACCGATATGGTTATGCCGGGAATGAGCGGTGCCGATTTGGCTAAGGTTATGAAGCAAAAACAACCGAATGCGCTTATTATTTTAGCTTCCGGCTATTCGGAGGAGATTGCGCGTAAAGAGTTGGCCGGTTCATCTGACTTTTTCTTTCTGAGCAAGCCATACAGTTTAAGTAATTTGAGTAAAAAAGTGATGGAAGTATTAGCAAATGGCCGAAAATAATACGGATTTTGCCCTAAATCAAATGTCATTTCCGTTTAGCGTGCCAAACCTTATGCGGCGCGAAGATTTTATGGTATCAGAATGTAATGCCGAGGCTTTTGCCATGGTTGAAACATGGCCAAACTGGTTGGCCTCGGGATTGGTCATTTACGGACCGCGCGGTTGCGGTAAATCGCATTTGGCACATTTGTTTGCGGCTCGTGTTCAACAGGCTTTGCAAACACCGATACGCGTTTCTATTTTAAATGCCGAACAAATAAAAATGCGACAAGTGGCGCGCATTGCTGCCGATAATCAATGTTTGGTTGTGGAAAATCTGACCGCTAAGATTGATGCCGAAGCGCTGTTTCATTTGTTTAACCTTTTTAACGAGCCGACACGGTGCATTTTGTGGACATCTGAAACAGCTCCGAGCCGCTTACATTTGCCGCTAAAAGATCTACAATCTAGGCTTAATATGTTGCCTAGTGTGGAAATCAGCGCACCGGACGACATTATGTTGCAAACATTGATTGTCAAGCTGTTTGCCGACAGGCAGATTATTATTTCACCGGAAATATTAAATTACATCATGCAAAATACCGAACGTTCGTTTGCATATGTGCGTGATTTGGTTGAAGAAATTGATGCCTTATCGTTGGCGTATCAGTCGGCGGTTAATCATCAAATTGTTAACCGTGCTATGGATATTTTGCGGCAAAAAAATGATAAAGAGCCGGATTTGTTTGACGAATGGTAATTATTGTATTATAAAATAACAAAAATTTTAAAAAGGAGATTTATTGATGAAAGATTTTTTGTTAAATAAGAAATGGGTGGGCTTTTTTGCTCTGTTGATTTATGCACTGATTGTGGCAGTGTTTGTTTCTAAAAGCAGCAAAGAAGCCGTATTGCGCTATGGTCCTACGGTAGCAACGGAGATTGAATATTTTCTGCCAATTACAGTAGAAAACGGTGAAATTGTTGAGCCTCAAGATACCATTATCAGCAAAACCTATGGCGAAGGCTGGCAATCGGCCAATGTGGTGCTGAACACGCGAGTTGACGAACTGGAGCCGTCTTCTTTGCAAGGGCAAGGTATCTATTTGAGCCGTAAATATATGTATACGGTTTCCGGCAGCAAAATTGAAATTCACAGTCTAAAAGATTTGCCAAATGCCACCTTTGATAAAGAGGGGCTGGACAGCGCTTTGGATTATGTAGAGAAAAATGTCGGACGCTATATCTTTCCGTTTATGTTTTTCAGTGTATTAATCGGTGGAATGTTAGGGGCTTTGTTATACACGGTGGTTATGCACTGGTTGATGGCGATTGTATTTAAAGTTGGTTTTGCTCATACACTGCGAATTAACACACTCAGTTATGTCGGTATATCACTGATAATTTTATTTACCAGCATCAATTTAGGCATTCTTTTAACTTTGCTGATTATGCTCGGCATTAACTTTGCCGTTAATTTTGCCCTTAAAGCAAATGCTTAAACCGATAATTTGTGAACTTAGAAACGCCTTACTTCTGTAGGGCGTTTTTTTATAATCTGCTTTGATTGATATAAATGATAGAATCTGTTTGCTGTTTATATATGTAAAAAAAGCTCCAACCGCGAATCATAACATAATGTCGCCAGCCCAAACGATAATAGCACGAAATATATGATCTAAAAAACGCCATCATTTTCCATAATCTGTCATTTACAACTGATTAGTGGTATATAAAAAATATGTCAATCTTAAAGTGTCTTTTTATAACAGCATTTATTTTTGAAAAATATGTTTTCTATGTCACTTCGGTAATAGCGCGTTGATTGCCCATACGTTGAATTTGCACCACATGAAGTTTGCGTTGCATTTCATCAAGTGTTTGTTCTACGTTTACGGCGCCGTTGGTAGATGCCATAATACGTTTTATGAATTGCAAATAGGCTTCCTGTGCACTCTCGGCGTGAATGGTAGCAAAGCAATTATCGTGACCGGAACCCATCAGCTGCCAAATGCCGCTGGCATTACTGGTTGAAATTTCGCCACCGATAATAGCATCCGGCGTAAAACGCACGACTAAGTCAATAATGCCGGAATAATCAATTTTGTTGGTCTGATCGGTACGAGACATCACGAGGTGAACACGATTTGGATGCGGCACAATTAACTCCCGAGTATCCTCTACTGTAATAATGCGTTTATGAATATCCAAAATTTTCAGTAAATTATTTAAAAATGTGGTTTTACCGGTTGAGGTTGCACCGGATACCAAAATATGTTCACCTCGCTTTATATACAAGAGCAATCTTTCATACGCATCATCCGGAATCTTAATATCTTTAAGCGGATTAAGCTTTTTTAAGGCTTGCCCTTGTTTCATTCCGTAATCTTCAAGCCCGAATGCAACATCATCTGAATGCAGACGAATGGCTAGCGCAACGCCGCCGGTTAAATCGTCTTCATCATACATTACATTGCGCCCGCAGATTGCGGAAAAACGGTGGTCTCCCGGAATTGTGGCATACACAAACGGGGAGCCCTGTAACGGATCAAAGCTGAGCTCATAGGTGTTTGCTATGATATACAATAAATCCGTTAAATACTCTTTTGATAATTTTTCATCTTTATACATTACCCACGGATAGGCTCGTTTGCCACGCATTCTGAGCCAAATTTGCCCTGAACGGTTAATGGCGACTTCTTCCAAATTATCCTGATTATACCAATAAGATAATGGCCGTAAAACTGATTCTAAAACCGAAAAATCACTCATCTGTGCCCTCCTATAGTAAATCCGGAACATCATCTGAGCCGGAGCCGGACGTGGTATTTTGTTGTGCCGTGGTTGCCGGCGGAACTCTTACTTGTGGACGCGGTGCAACGTTGCCGCCAGCACCACCAACCAACGACGAAGACGAACGACTGCTGCTTGAAACAGGTTGAACGTTTTCTTGAACATTACCCTCATAAACCACTTGTCCGCCACTATTGGACGGTTCATCTGCCAATGGTTTTTTATCCGGCGTAGCCTTGTCACCGAGGTTTGCTTCTTGACTGCGTGTCTCGCTGTTAAGCCACAAATCTTCGTTCGGGAAAATAATGATACGTGTGCCGGCCGGAATATACGTTACTGCACGAATATTGGCTTTCATTTGAATAATTTCTTCAAAAATTTCATCCATTTTTTCAATGAAGCTCCGTCGTGCATCTTTGGCGGCCTGACTACGAGCCGACTCTGTTGAACTGCCGTTTTCGGCGGTTGATTCGCCTTTCCCCGATGCGGTAATGTAGGCCAATCCGCTTTCAAAGGCCGTGGTTAATAACGGCATTGAATAACGCTTTAACAACTGTTGGTCCAAATAACCGATGGCTCCGGAACGACCTTGCGCATCGGCGGTTTGAGCATTACCCAATTTGAACTGTGAACCATCCGGACGAATCAAACGATTCCACTGAATACCGATTTTAACCGCGCCTCCGGAATTACCGCCGGAATCGCCGCCGCTCATCTGACCGATTACACGCGAACCGGCCGGAATTATAATATTACGTCCCTCTTCAGCATAAACATTGCGCTCAACAATTGCGGTAACCGGAATATTATCACTAAACCCTTCTGAGGCATATACCGAACGCGCTAAAACTGCAGGAATCGGTTTATCTTGCAAAATCATCTGGCTCATATCCACGCGCCAGGTAGAAATGTTTTTACCCTCGTTTGGCCAGCCATCTTCCTCGTAGCCGGTAAAATTAGACGGTGATATATTGCTGTGTATCTCTGACATCATTGAGGCGGAGCGATATTGATTTTGCAATTGCGCCAATGCTTGTTCTTTTACCGGATCATAGCGCTCATTCTGTCCTTGACCGCCGCCCGGTCCCAAATTTGACGGCTTTGAACCGATACCGTATTGGTTACCGCTGCCAAAGGCATTTGCCGGCACAAACATATTTTCAGCCGAAACCCGCTTAATTTCTTCAATCCCTATCGGATTGTGTTCCATATCAACAATAATGCCGTCAGCCGTGCGATATCCGACTTGTTGACCGTTTTCGTTTTCCACGCTGTCATCGTCATAAATATTACCGATGATATCGCCGTCCGGTGTCAGTGCAATACCCACCACTTTACGATTCAAACCCTGTTGCCGTATTTGTGAAACATCTGCCACCGGTTGTTCAGCAGAAATTTTTGCCTCTTTTGTCTTTTTGGTTTTTGTGGTGTCGGCCCAATCTGCCGTTTTTCCTGTTTCGGTTGGCTCAGCGCCGGCAATATAATATTGTAACGGCGTGGCATGGGCAATTTCTTTACCGCTGTCGGTTAAAACTGCACCGGTTTCGTTCAAATAGCCCACATTTTTACCATCAAAATCCGTAACACTGCCGTCTAAGTGCAGTTCGCCGACGGCGGTGTTATTCACATCGCGCACAACATAATCACGATTGCCGCGTGCCACCACATGACCGGCTCGGTCAACCATAAAACCATGGTCAATTTTGCCTAATTTGCTTCCCACCGGGCTGAGAACAGTGCCGTCTTTGGTTAAATAACCGTATATAGCATAGTTTTCATCATAAACATAAAAATCATATAAGGCATAACCGATGACTTCATCGTTATTTTGCACACTGCCGTCAAAAGCTACTTTACCTATAACTTCACCGGACGGATTATAAACTTCGCCTGAATCTTGCACCAATCCTAAAAAGTGATTGGTCTGGTCATAGGCAACGGCGTATTTCATTGCATTACCCAAAATGCGTTGTGCCGATGACATCACATTGCCATTCGGTTGAACATAGCCGATGATTTCATTTTTGCCGTTTATCACCTGACCGTTGGCAATAATATAGCCAATGATGTTTCCTTCAAAATCAATAACCGGATTGGGCTCAATCACACCATACAGAACCTTATTGTTTTCATCGGTAATTTGACCGCGCTTATTAACACACCCTAACAAATTGCCATTGCCGTCCAGACCTTGCCCCGAACTGATGGTGCCGGAAAAACGACCGTCAAAATCTATCAGACCTTGATTAAAATGGGCATAGCCGATATAGCTGCCGACGTCAGAAACAGCCTGTCCGTTTGGCAACAAACGCCCGATTAAAACATCACGATTATTTATAATATCGCCGTGACCGTTAACCCCGCCGATAACCGCACATTTGTCATTATAAACCGCTGCAAACGGAATCATGCGACCAATGATATTTTTATTGTTGTCTTCAATATAATCACGATATTTTACATGACCGAGAGCATTATTGTTCAAATCCAAAACTTCGCCTTGTGCGGCGGCATATCCGATTAGGTCTCCGCCGGTGCTGAGCGCAATGCGTTTATCGGCGCTGAAACCGCGAAGCGGCATAATGTTTATTTCATTTGGCTCTGCCGCGATATTTGCCGCCACATAATTTGCCGGAATAATTTTATAAGCTATCTGTTCTCCGTTATCGGCAATCAAATTATTTTGTTGCGGTTTACCCAATTTCTGCCCCGTCCAGCTCAGTGCATAAACCGAAGAAATCATATCGCCGACATAACCTTCGCGACCGACCAATATGCCGCTTTGAGTTAATTTTATATCACTGTCGGCACGATATAAATCGCCGTTTGGCGTAATATAAGAATACAAACTGCCGTCTAAGCCGTATAAAGCCGATAACTCATAGCTGCGACCAATCACTTTGTTTTCGGCATTCAATAAATAACCGAACGGCGAAACTTTTTGTGTTTCGGCTCCGTCTTTCAGGGTGGCATTAAAATCAACGTTACCCAATACTTTATTATTTTGATTAACGGCAAACATGCGGCCGGCTATGGCGCCTAACATTTTACCGTTTGTATCATAGGCAAATCTTTCTTTCATTTGACCGATAACACTACCGCCTAAAGACACTACCGCACCGTTTGGCATACCTTGTCCGCGCAGATTTGCTAAAATATCAAATACCGGTCCGGTGCCGACCAAAGCGCCAATCTGATTATTGTTGGCATCATAAACATAACCCTTTGCCCCCACATAACCGACGACTTTGTTGCCGCGCACAATTTGTCCGCCCAAAACCAAGCGCCCCAAATAGTGACCGGTTTTATCATTTGCCGTGGCGGTTAAAGGCACTGCAAAACCGATAACTTCATCTTTGTCGTTAACCACATTACCGTCCGGCCGATAATATCCGATGACACGTTCACCTTTGTTAATGGTTCCGTTATAAGAAATAATGCCCATATATTTTCCGGCCATATCAAACGCATATGCCGTGCTCACCACACCGCCGATAATTTTTCCTTCGCTGTTATAAACATAACCGTTGGCATGAATATTACCTATTTCCTTGCCTTCAAAGTTCACAACCTTGCCCGACGGAGCAATACTGCCCATAAAACGTCCTTCGGTTGAAACAACCATTTTGGCCGACATTAACCGACCATCTAAAACATAACTGTCGCCGGATTTTTTATAAGCATAGCCGTTGGCAGAAACATAACCTATTTCCTGACCGTCTAGGTTAATATATGTGCCGGCGCCCGTTACACGACCTAAGGTTGTGCCGTCTGCCGAATAAACCAATCCCGGATATAAAATTGCACCGATGATTTCTTCATTCGGACTAATTACCAATCCGTTAGGTAATGCGCGTCCTAGCGTGTTTCCGCCGATGCTGCGCACTATGCCGTCGGTGTGCACTTTTCCAAGCAGACGATTGTCCATACCAATCACAACGCCTTGCGGCACAACACCGCCGATAATTTTATCTTCGTCATTTGTAATTAAGCTGTCGGCCGTGATGTAACCAATACTTTCGCCGTCCGGACTGATAACCATACCGGTTGAAATTACTTGTCCGAGCGGTTGACCGTTAAAATCAATTGCAGTGATTTCCGCGGCTTGCGCTGTTTGAATGAACCCACAGCCCATCAGCGCGACCAAAATTTGATAAATATAATTTTGCAGCCGTTTCATCTTAATTCCTCCGATTTCGGGCAACTTCAGGCAAACTGTATCCCGACACACGTTTATCCGTATCTATAAACGAGCCGTTGCTCTTAATGTAGCCCACTTCATTGTTGGCATTATCCAAAACCTTGCCTTCGGCCGACAAACGACCGACATATTCGCCATGATTTGCTAAGACCGTATGGCCAATATTATAAACATGACCAATGATATTATTTTGCAGATCTACCGCCAATCCGTCGGTAATCGCTTGACCGACAACATTACCGCGCAAATATATTTTGCCGTCAAACCCGACACGGCCTTTCACATTGTCATCATTGCCGATGACAATTTCGCCGCTGATAACCTCGCCGAGCAATTTACCCTCATTACTTATTACCTTGCCGTCTGAAAGCACACGACCGCTGATTATTTGCCCGTTATCCATAAATTGACCGGTTGGCAGAACAACCCCGATAAGTTGACCCGAAAAATCTATAACCAAACCGGTTTGCAACGGCACAATGCTATTGTTGGTGCTGCCTCCCGGCAACAACATGGTCAAATATGAACCGTTTTTATTAACAATCACACCATGGTCATTTGAAAATCCGATATAATTACCCAGAACATCTACCATCAAAGATTGCGGCAACACCTCACCGATAATCTGCTTATTGGCCATAACATGACCATCCGGCACCACATTACCGGTAATTTCGCCTTTTTTATATTCGCGGCTGCCGGCATTTATGTCTTCCAGCTCTATCACACGACCGTCTTTAACCGCATAACCGAGATAAACACCGTCATATCCGCGCACACCACCTTGTTTAACCACACCGCCGATTAAGCGGTTATTTTTATCAAACATCTGACCTTCGGCATTAACTTTACCGACCACTGCCCCTTTATAATCCACAACATTCATATCATAATTAACTTTGCCGAGCAATTTGCCTTCTAAGTCTACAACATAAAGCGGTTGTAAAAACTTAGCACCGACACCGTTATAATAACCTTGCAGACCGCCGTTTAATTTATCCACCTGAGCACCGACATTATCATATACATTGCCGTCGGCAAATAAGTGGCCCACTTTTTTGCCGGCCGAATCCACCAAAACACTGACTTGCGGCATGGCAAAACCAATGATATTTTTGTTTTTATCAGCCACATAATGCCGCATAAATACTTGTGCGCCATCTGCTCCGGCCACTTTTATTTTACCTGTTTTATCAAATACACCCAGCAATTTTCCTTCAAAGTCAAACGCATATTTGGCATCAGTAACTTCTCCCAAATAAGCCGAGTATTTATCATAAACTTCGCCATTGTTATTCATGCAACCGATAATTTGACCTTTTTCATCGCGCAAAGTGCCGTTGGCTTCCAATTTGCCCAGCTCTTTCCAATCACTTGACATCACAATTTTTTCTTCAACCAAGTGCCCTTTAATGCGCGGTTCTTCCAAATCAAGCACCGTGCCATCCGGATTTAAGCAGCCGATTTCCTGATTGCGACTGTTGCGCACATAGCCGTCTGCCGATGCTTCACCGATATATTGACATTCATTGTCATAAACACTGCCGATTTTCAGAGTTTGTCCCATATATTTACCATCATCGCTCCAAACCGTGCCATCCGGATATATATGATAATCGGTTTCCGCGCCTTCTTTACGGATGACGCCGTCTTTATCTAATTTTAAGCTGAAATCGCAACCCCAGTTAACAATAAACCCTGTTGGCACACCGACTGCCAGCACTTTATTGCCGGAAATATCTGTTACCAAGCCGTTTGGCAATATTTTACCGATAACTTTTTGCCCGTTAACAACTTCTCCACGATTATTAATTGTGCCTAAAACAGCGCCGTTTGGCGTAATCGGTAACAAGTTTTTATCAATCATGCCGCCAATCACTTTCATACCAAACGTATGCACATTACCGACCACATCGGTTAAACCGATAATTTTTCCATTTAAGGTTCTAACCACACCTTTAGAATCCATAATGCCGATAACACGACCGTTTTTATCAAGCGCCAAATTTACTGTTTCGCCCTTACGCCCGATAACGTTTCCGTTTTCATCAACAATATTACCGGCCGAATCTGTTTTACCGATAATTTTGCCGTTTTCATCAATAACATTGCCGTCTTCGTCCACATATCCTATAACTTTTCCATTCTCATTCACGGCTAATTCAACAGACTTTCCTTTTTGGCCGATAACCGGCATTTCGCCTTCGCTTTCCACACCCACAATATTACCGTTTTCATCTATTGCGCCGACAATTTCGCCATTTCTACGCACCAGGCCGTCATCGCCAATAACACCAATCACGTTGCCGTCTTTATCAAAGGCTAAGCCAACCTTTTGCCGTGTAGAACGACCGATAACTTCTCCGGCAGCGTTCACCACATTACCATCCTCATCCACATGTCCGATAACTTGTCCGTTTTCGCCGATGACATCACCTTGGCTGTTTATCACTCCGATGACATTACCGTTTTCATCTAATGCCAATTCCCCGCGCGAACCGATAATTTCACCGCCCACCGAAACAACATTACCGTTTTCATCAACATGACCGATTATGTTACCGTCTTTATCACGCACATTGCCGTTTCTATCTATGTTACCGATAATATTTCCTTGATCATCAACCGCCACGTTATCAATTTTGCCTAAAATTTCACCGCTGACTTCCACAGCATTGCCGTTTTCATCCATGCGTCCTCTTATATTACCGTTTTCATCTATCACGTTACCTGCGGCATCTGTATGTCCGATGATATTGCCGTTTTCATCAACTACCACGTCACCGGTAAAACCAATGATGTTGCCGTTTTCATCTACAACATTACCTTTTTCATCAAGATGACCGATAATGCGCCCGCTTTTATCATGCGCAATGCCTTTGGAATCAACGTAACCTATTGTATTTCCGTTTTTATCAACAACAGGGCGACCGCGCATACCGATAATGTTTCCTTTGGCGTCAATAATGTTTCCGTTTTCATCAACGCGGCCGATGATGTTGCCGTCTTTGTCAATGACGTTTCCGTTGGCATCTATTCGGCCGATGACGCGACCGTCTTTGTCAAGTGCCACATCACCGGCATAACCGATAACATTACCTTGTGAATCTACAATATTGCCGTTAGCATCCAGTGTTCCGATGACTTTACCGTTTTCATCTACAACATTACCTTCCGAATCGATAAATCCCAAAACATTACCGTTTTTATCAATCGCCATCTGTTTTTCGGTGCCAATGATTTTCCCACCCAGCGAAACCACATTACCGTTAGCATCTATAATACCGACTATGTTACCTTTTTCATCAACGACGTTGCCGTTTTCATCAATGGTGCCGATGACATTTCCTTTACTGTCAACCGCCACTTTATTTTGCCGTCCCAAAACACGCCCGCCGGTTGAAATGACATTACCGTTTTCATCTACCGTGCCAATGATATGACCTTTTTTATCAATCACCTGCCCTTTAGAATCAATATATCCGATAATTTTGCCGTTAGCATCTACTGCCAAATTGCCTCGGTGACCGATAACGTTACCGTTTTCATCAACGATATTGCCGTCTTCATCCGCATATCCGATGATTTTTCCTTGAAAATTACGCACAGTGCCGTCTTCGGCTATATATCCTATAACGTTTCCGTTTTCATCTAAAGCCACACTGCCATTCATGGCGTGCCCAATGATTTTTCCATCTGCCCCGATAATGTTACCGTTTTCATCCACATGACCGATAACTTGTCCGTTTTCATCTATCACATTACCGTTTTCATCAATGTAACCGATTTGCCGTCCTTCATCATCAACCGCTATGCGCACATTTTGCCCCATTTTGCCGATAACTGACTTTACCGTTCCCAAATTACCGACAATTTCGCCGTTTTCATCTACATAGCCGATAACTTTTCCATTGCGCGAAACAATACCTTCAGAATCTATAATACCGATTACGTTACCGTTTTCATCAACAGCTAAATCGCTCCATTCTTCAGATGCACGACCGATAATATTACCATCACTGCCCGTAATTGTGCCGTCCGCTTGCAATTGACCGATTTTTTTGCCGTCAAAATCAAATACTTCCCCGTTGTCACCGATATAGCCGATAACGGTGCCGTTTTCATCCACCGCCAAACGAACAGTTGAACCGCGCTTGCCGATTTTTTGCTTTGTCACGGCATTACCGTTTGCATCCACATGCCCCACAATGTCGCCGTTTTCGTTCACAATGTCGCCGTTCGGCATCACAATTCCGATAGCTTTGCCGTTTTCATCAAACACCACTTCACCTGATTTAGCCACTTTACCGATTATGTTACCGTTAAAATCTACGGCCTCGCCGTTTTCGTTCACTCTACCGATTACGTTATTATTGATATCTACTACAGATCCATCCGGCAAAACACGTCCGACGATGTTGCCGTTTTCATCATAAATATACCCTGTTTCCACGGCCTTGCCGATAACTTTACCGGTTTCATCTACCACTGAACCGTCGGCCAACATGGTGCCGATAACATTTCCCTCTAAATCATGCGCCATGCCCTGAGCATCAACATATCCGACAACATTTCCAGCTTCATCTAAAACAACTTTTCCGGTTGATGCCACGCCGATAACATTACCGTCACGGTCTACAATTAAGCCGTCTGCTTCGCGCACTCGCCCGATTTCATTGCCATTGGCATCACGCACAATTCCATCTTCGTCAATAACGCCGATGACTTTTCCGTCCGGTCCAATGGCATAACGCATTTTGCTCGGATCCAACGTTGCACCGGCGACACCGGCTTCGCCCGATACACCGTTTACACTGCTATCACAGAAATTACAATCTTCTTTTTCAATCGCCACACCGTAAACCGGCACTTCATCATGCTTAGAATCCCGATCACTCAGGCGTGTTTCGTGCCATACAATTTTGAAGTTATTCTGCACGTTTCCGATAATGCTCGGTTTCCATAGCATATTTACCGCGCATGTAATTTTACCGCGCAATTCTTTACCGTTACAATTTGATTCAAAACTGAAGCCTTCAAACGGGGCGTCTTCCAAATCTACCGAAATTATCTTAATTGCGCTTTTGCCGTTTGTGCCGATGGTTAAAACATTTGTGGCTTCGCTACCTAAGACAACCTGTCCGATATTTATCGGATTTGGCGTTAGCGTAATCGGTTTTTCAACCTCATCAGCTTTATCAAATTCAATTTCACTTTCCGTATTGGCTTCGCCGGCAATATTTAAATCTGTTTCGGCTTCAATGGACGATTCAACCTCATAAGTCTGTTCTTCTTGCTCTTCGCCCGTATCTATCAGCAATAACCCAAACAAAAACAGAAACAGCGCAATAATACCGATAATCAAAATGATTCGGTTGGTTTTGCGCACATATCTGTCTGAATGGGTTAATGGCTCTTTACTCATTTATTGCACCCTTATTACACTGCAGAACACGCCGTTGCGACCAAGCTGGCTGCATACGGAATCTCCGCTTTCTAAGTTTTTAATCGGTCCAACACGCAAATGGAAAAGTTCCTTTCCTTGGCCGTCTGCCGGCGTATCCACCGAATAGAACGGCTCATACCCGCCCAAAAGCGACGAATATTGACCGGATAAATTTTGCCATAAGCGTTCCAAATTGTTCACATTGGCATCAGTCCCCAGTTCAATTGACAAACTGCCGCCGTTGTCAGCACTGAAACCGCTGCCGTATTTATATTGGGCATACGGATTATTGCCGCCGCTCATCACATCTAATTTAGTCATTTTATTATAATCTAAGTTTTGACAAGCAATACCTGTTGTGCATGCGCCGGTAACACCTGCAACTGCACCACCGGCCGCACCGCTATAATTTCCGGCTCCGGCCGCATTTGCAGAGCCTGCTCCGCCGGCACCGTTTCCACCCGATGCGCCGCCCGAGGCACCGCCTGACTTTCCGGCACTGCCCGGTATTTTCGGTCCGACATCCCATTCCTTACTGGTATCGGCATATTCAACATATTGCAAACCGTCTTCATCAGAACGACGCAATTTTAAGCATACCATTCTTTTACCGTTGCGCAACACCATATCGCCGATTCCTTCAACGATTATCAAACGGTTATTCGGGCCCTTGGTTCTGAAGCCGACCGGCGTTTCCACACGCTCTACAATCAATGTCACAATCGGTCGTTGAATCATGTTTAAGGCTTTTTCGCCTAAATCAATATATGTAAAAATGTCGTCATGCCAAACTCTTTCCGGCGCAATTACCACATCGTCCGGATTTGGCACATAGGTTTCAATATCAAATTTGAATTTAGTCGGATCAAGCGGTATGCTTTTAATCCAATCTTCTTTTAAAAACCGTTTTGTAAAGGTAGAATCCACTGATGGCCCGTTTGCCCCATAATATTTGTTGGCGTTTATATGTCCGGAACCGCCTACCGACCCCATTGAGCCGCTACTGGGACTACCTCCCGATGCGCCGGCGCCTTCGACGACATCAATATCTATTATGGAGTTTGTCAGGCGCTCCGTATTTACACCTTCGCTTTTAATATAAAAGACATATTTATTACCGGACCGGCCGAAGACCAGCACGTTACTGTCAACACCGATGGCTCCCGGCGTTGGTTGCAAAATTAACGTATTCGGTCCGCTGATTACGCCCTTAAAGGCATTTCCGTTACCGATAAACACATCTTGAATGAGTTCCCATTCCGGAAAATTGACTAAGGTTAACATTGATTCACGCACGCGAATCGGCAACACCAAATCCGGCGTCCAATAATATTTGGAATAAGCCGGCTTGCTTTGGCCTTCGCCTAAGTTTTGCAACGGGTCTTGCCATGCTTCCTGTATCATTCCCAATGAATTAAAACCGGCATAACCTAAATTCATTGCTTGATAGTCACCGTTTTGTTGGTTTGCATATTGGTCCATTGTTGTATCATCCAACAATTTTCCGGCCTCTGCCGAATGAGCCAATAACATGCTCAAAACAACAAATATCCAATTTTTAGCCTTTATCTTCATTTTAATGTCCTTAAACTGTTTATTCTTTTATTTGCTTTGTCCCGTATGAAATTACTTTAAACCCAACCGGATTCTTTAATCTTTCCTTGAATTGAACGCGCCGGCGCTGATACTGAATCTTCAATGTTGCACGATATTTTATAGTCTGCGGCTGATACGCCGACGGTAGAAAATAATCTACCGCATATTCCACTTGCCACAGTGCATCACCGATTTCGTTAACGGTTAAAATACGCACCGAACTTGTTAATCCGTCTTGTTTCATGCGTTGCATGAGCTTACTTCCGGTATTTTTAATAAAATCCTGATAGACAATATTAGACGACATTTCCTGCAAATCGCCGCCATTCTGCCAACGAGCCTGCATTTCATCTATATCCGACAACAGAGTAGTGCGCAATAAAACATACTCACGCACAAATGTTTCGGTAATGGATTTTTGCGCCTCCATATCACGGCTGTATGGTATAATATTGTAAACTTGTTCTTCTTTATTGGCCAAGGTCAACAAATACGGCTCCACACGATACAGCGGTAAGATATTGGCAATTGTCAGCAGCAAAATTAAATTGCAACAAATACTGATAGCCGTCACAATCGCAAATGCACGTGCTGTCCACAAATATCTTTTTTCACTGGCATTCACAACCAAGCTGTCTTCATTGCGATTAACACGGCGCGGAGCCGCATTCGGTGTAGCACCGTTCGGATGTGTTGACGGTGTGGCCGAACCGATTAATCGCTGTTGTGAATTTTCTATTCCCAGTTGATCTGCCATAATATCCTCTTTAAATCGTTTCCAAGAACCAATCCGGAACTTCTTTAATCAGTTCAATTTGCATACATGCGCATGGTGATAATTTAAGCTCGTTAATATCTTTACCGATGCCGACTGTTTCCGGCTCGTAATACGAACCGAACAAGCTGCATGAAGCCAATATCAACAAAGCAACCGCAATAAAAATTTTTTTATACATTGTCTTACCTTTGCTTTATTTTTCACAAAAACGCTTAACCCTAGGAATTTTCTGCATTTTTTCTATTTTGAAAGAACGCGGAATACTCCTTTGGCTTTTATCATAAAGCAAAAAGATTAAAATAAATTAAACAAATTACTCTCTTATTTCATCTTGGCTGTATTTTATCACCGTAAAGCCGAGCGGGTTTATCAGACGCGGAAAAACAACTGCCCTTTCCGGATAAAATTTAGGCGTTACGGAAGCCTTATAACGAACGGTTTTAAGCACCAAAGCACCATCTTTTCCCTGATGTGAGCGCGACAGATTATAAACCGTAAAGGTGACTTCCCATGCCGGATTATTTTCACTGATTTTACCAATTGTATCAATGCGCACCTCACTGGAATATTCATCATTGAACATTTTATTGACCTGCCGCGCATTTTGCCCGACAAAAGCGCTATATACCGCCGGAACCGAATAATAATGCACCAAACCGCCCGGTCCCCAACGAGTGCGCATTTCATCAAAATCATTTATAACAGTATTGCGCAAAATCACATATTGTTTAATATACATTTCCGTAAACTGGCGCAATGACGGCATTTTAGTTGTAATCGGCTCATATCGCACCATTGTTTGGGAATCGTTCTGGTTGATAATCAAAAGCGGCTCAACAATAATTTCCGGCGCCAAACGAAAGATAACCAATGTGGCGCATAAGAAAAACCCCAATGACAAAACCGCACACAGCACCACCAAGCGCGACAACCACCTGAAATAAACTTCCTTTGATGATGTTGTTGTATTCTCACCATCCGTAATATATTTCGGCTTATATTGCGATTGCGCTGCTTTGCCTTGCGATGCCTTGGCATCGGTCAAATATACTTGTTTATTACCATTTTCAAGTTGAGCCACTTTGCACCTCTATTTCAAATATACCGAACAATACGGCGCCGGCAATCGTTTGATTTTATCTTCCAAATCTTCTTTGCGCTTTTTCTCATACTCGTCGCCAATATCTTGGTTAGCTTTGCCTTCTTTTATTTTTTCCTGCAAGTCTTCCAAATCTTCGTCTCCGGAAATCAATACATCTTCATCAACATCTTTTTTCAAAACTTTCAATGTATGATCAACTTTATCATATTCACCTTTAACATGCTCTGTAGCTTTGTCTTTTTCCACCGGAACGGTTTTCAGTGCGCTCTCTGAGCTGCGCATATAGTTTTCTTTGAAGCCCTCCAATGTATCTAAGGCCAGTTTATAGTCGCTCTGATTAAGCAGGCTGAAGTTCTCGCCAATACCGTCAACTTGTTCCACCTCTTTACCGTCTTCGGTTTGCGCTACGCCTTTCAGGGTGTATCCGAATGCATTAAAGATTTCCTCCAAATTATCTTCCAATTCCATAATTTTCTTTGATAAATTGGCCATAACTTCGGTCGCTTTGGCTTCTGTATCAATATTATCCAGATAATCCCCAAATTGATTACGATCAAGAAAACTGCGACGTGCTCCGTGATACTGCCCGTTATTTTCATCTTCCTCGTCTTTATAATTATTCACAATTTCCACTGCTTTTTGCAACATCGGATTAAATGTCAGCTTATAGCGTGGAAACCTTTGTGGTATCGGCGTTTTGAAGAACGGATTATACACTTCAAAATCCGGATCCGGAATATAGTCTATAATTGCTGCCAATTCACTGCTGGAAGATGCGGAACTATCATCTACCAAATCTTCCGGCGGAAATTTACAATGGCGATTGGTCGTATCACAATGTCCGCAAACACCCGATTCAATATCGCACGGCCAAATCACTCCATTTTTTCCCTGCTCCAATTTTATCCCTCGGCATTCCTGAATCCGCATATTGTCATCTTTTTGCACAAACGACAACAAAAAGTCTTCAGCAGTGCGCACAAAGTGACCGTCTATCAAACAAGGATAAGTCCCCGAACGCAGATATGCCTGACTCGGCGCACCGCGCGACACCAGTTTTAACAGATCAAATTCGCGTTCTTCAAATGCCAACGGTTTTAAGATATAATACCAAATTTTCGGCATCATGCCTTCGTTACGGGCAATGTTTTCCGGATCGTAAATAAACGGCAAATCTCCGCCCAAGCTCAAAAAGCTTTCACCCGTAATTGTCACCAATTTATTATCACTCAAATCGGCATCTTCATCATCGTCATCATACGGCGTATATTTATCTACATTGTCATAATCTCCCATGTCAAAATGGAAAATCTCACGCAGCGGCGCCGAAGCAAAATTTACCGGCGCAGTCGGTGTTTTAAAATCGCGTCTTTTACCTTGTGAACCGACAAAATAGACATCATCAGCTTCCGGTGTGGTGCAATAATCATCTTTGCATAATTGTGCAAATATTTCACTCATTGCTTCAATCATTGAGCTTTGCATAACAATGTCCAAAATATCTTGATCTAAGTTGCAATCCGAACTTTTGAGAACTTCTTCAATATCCATATCTTGCGTGATTTCTTTAATCATATTATTATGAATATTACGCACTTTCCCGATATTTGACGGAGAATAAATCTCATAGGAATCTTGCATTTCTTTAATTTTTTCCATTGCCTCGTCAACTTTTTTCACCGCATATTGACGCACACATTGTAAAGCACTTTGTGCCGCAGAGAGCGCAATAATATCCCCACTTCTGCCGGCAATAAATGAAGTCAGTCCTTCTTCGCGCCGTTGTGCCACAGCCATATCAATCTGCTGTTTCTTTTCCGACAGCTTATTGCTGTATGCCCGCACATATTCGCTGCGCAATTTTTCAATATCTTTTTTGAGTTGCTTAATTTCCTGCTCGGTTTGAGTTACCTTTGCCTGATTGGTTTCCACATTAATTTTTGCCGTGCCTCTATCTGCCAAACCTTTGCTACCGGTTTCTTCATTGGCTTTATTGTTATCCGAGAAATCTTCATCAATCGGCGACGGCTTATCGCTTTTCAAACTTTCCGAACGATCGGCATACATTTCTTCACCGATTTCAATTCCCTCGGTATTACGCGGAGTTGTTTGTTTAGAGCCGCGGACTCTTCCATTGGCATCATTATAGGCCTTCTGAGCCTCGTCCAATTTTGCGCTGTAGTCGTCCAATCGGTTGTATGCAAATTTAATCTCCTGACGTTTTTTCTCAATTAAATCCTTATATTTCTTACTAATGACAGCTAACTCTTTCTTTTCTGCCGCTATTGCCTTATCAATTTCGCTGATTCTTTCTTCATCTTTTTTGATTTCGTCATCAAGTTCATCTTCAAGATCTTTCAGAGCTTCACTGTCTTCAACCCTCAAATCCTTTAGCGGATCTTCTTCATATTCATATTCGGCATTTATTTGGTGAGCCACTTCCAGTAAAATATCGGTAAACGGTTCTTTTTCAAAATATTCTTTAATATTTTCATATTTGCCGTCAATGTATTGATCATAAAACTCTTGCTGGTCGTTCCATAGCGGAAAATTATTTTTCTTAGCACCAAAACTGAACGGTGCGCCGTGCAAATCATCAACCATGGCTTTGGAAACAACTGCACCGATGGTCCAGTTCAGCAGGCCGTTTTTTCGCGCCTCTGCTTCCATGCTTTCTTCCAACGAAGGTTTTTTCATCGTGGCGCGCACTGTGCCGGCATCATAGCTGTCTCTATCGGCATTTGCCGCTCTGTCAATATCATCTTGCGATGAAGCATTTGTTTCATCATTTGGATCATCGCTTGATGTTTCTCTGTCTAATGTCGTGATATATCCTTGATTGTTTACCGATGAATCTTCGGCAATTTTATTTGAAATTCCCTCATCTTCCAACAGATAGGCATCTTGGTCTTGCAATGCTTCTTGTTTTCTGGCTTCCAAATATAAGCCCAATGTATAGCCGGAAAGTCCGAATCTCTCACTGGTATCGGTCATTTCCAACAGATAGCATTTATATTTTTCCATACCCGGACAGGCAATATCTAACATACCTTTGCTTGGCTGTTTATCTTTTATGCTCTTTTCCGGTGAATAGTGGCAATAAATATTTTGGTTGTAATAACCGCAATCTTTGCCTACCCAAGACTTCAGCGGATTTTGATAGTATTCGCGCATATAATTTTGAATACATTTTTCGGATATCCGTAAATTTTCCACAATTTTATCGTGATATTTCAGCATATCTTCATACGAATCAAAAACTTTTTTAGCGCCACGCAAATTTTGTTTCATATTATGTGCGCGTTTAGCCATCTCGGCCTGCTCTAAAGCTTTTTCAATAATCGGCAAGGCAAGAAAATCCTCCTTCTTTCCGGCCATTGCGCCTTCAAAACCGCCGGTGCCGTCCATCATTTCAAAATCGTCCTCGGTTACCACCGCTTCTTTTTTCTCATTACCTTCAAACCAATCTTCGGCATATCTATTGTCATCAGCTGCAATCTGCTGAGCAAAACTCATTTGCCAGCTGATTTCTTGACGAGCAAAATCCTGCGTTGGAATAATCTCTATAGCCGACGATTTTTTTTCTTTAGTTTCTTCTTCAATATATTCCAATATTTCCGGCCGTCTGCCAATGGCCATCACTGCCTGATATTGGGCTTCCAATATACCCAAATATTCAATATTGCGCATAATAGAATCATATATGTTTGCCACTTTCAAATTATTGTTCCATAAGCACACTTCATCTTCTTGGCCGTCTTTTTGACAGTTATATTGTTCCATGCCGAGTCCGCTGCAATCTTGTCCGCCAACAATACATTTTTCAATTTTATCCAATTCAACCAACTGCTCATTGAGTTCTTTTTCCAATTTACGAACCGTTACATAAACCTCAATGGTAGTATCAATTTTTAGCTGTTCACCCTGAGCTTGATACATTGCTTTGATACTGTTTTTCTTGCTCGGATACTGGAGAAAACGGTCTTCCATAACGTCTTTGACTTCATCTGCACTGTTCAGATTAACTTTCATCTTTTTATCTAACAGAATAGATGTTGAAACCACTTTATTTTTAGAAGTCAATTTTTGCCGCAAATTATTAAAGACGGTTACCCCTATGCCTGTGGCATACGATACCAGCGCTTGCTTGATTTTACTGATATCTTTATATTTTTCAAATTTTTGCCGCATTTGTTCAACTTGGTCAATAGCTGTTGCCACCTCGGTAATCGCCGAAGGTGTGCACATGGCGCAAATTTGCGGTGCCACCGGAATCAGCGGCGTATAGTCAAACCACACAAACGCCTTTGACGTATGTGCATAGGAGATGCAAAGTAACACCAAAAATATTTTATAGACCAATTTTCTCATTTTGCCCTCCTAAAACTTAAAATTATTTATTGCGTCTTGAGCCTTATCCTTGGCCAAACCTTTAATTTGTGCAATTTTACTGTCATTCAAAATATAGTCATCTAAGCTGAACAGAATTTCATTTTTCGTATATTTTGAATAATCTTTCAACTTGTAATAATCTGTCCAGCTTTGCAGTGTGCGTGTAGTGTCCAAACGTAATTTGGCAAGTAACAACTGCATATATCGTGCAGCCGCTTTAGCTGTTTCAATATCTGTTCCGATTTCCATATCTTTTGCACCATAGTTACCTTCTGCCACCTCTGTCATGGCTTCTTTCATATTTTGTGAATCATCGGCAATTTTCATGGTATGTCCATCGCCTTCAAGTGCAACTTCCAACATATTTATCACCGCATTATAATATTCTTGTTTACGATTTTTCATAATGCGGCTGACATTTTCGGCATTTACCAACTCATATTTACCCAAAAACAGCTTGGCAATATTCTGATTATACAAATCTTTGGTATCAGCATCGTCGGTTTTTTTACTGAATAAACCGGAAATCATATCATCTGTTTTGGACGTCAAGTCCTTATACATCTGCATATCCATAATTTCTTTGTTGTTTTCGCGAATTTTCTTATTCAAATCAGCCATTTCGTTTTCAAATTTTTTTGCTGTCGGATTGACGTTCGTGCTTTTTTGCTCTTCCAATGCTGCAATTTTCTGCGCATATTCTTCCAATTTATCATCATTAGGATTTTCCACCAGCAACTGTTGCAATTCATCCAAATTATAAACATCTTTTTGTTGCTGATATAAATTTACCTCGGCATAAAGCTTGGTTAATTCGGCATCAATTTCCTTATCTTTGGCCAGTTTTTCCGCTTTTAACGCACGATCATAATCCTGTGACAGTTGTTTAAACGAAGCCCAGTCTAATTTCATATTGGCCAAATTCGGTAATGCCCCCTTCAATAAGCTGTTAAAATCCCATTCGCCGGCCAACAATTTCTGCACAATACCTTTTCTCATATCCCCCAAATTTTGCGGCACAACAGCTTTAAACAAAGCCGCGCCTTCGGCACCGGTTGCTTTTTTAATTTTTTCATTTTGCTTTTCCAAAACAGCCGTATACTTCTCTTCTACTTTTTCTTTAACTTTTTGCACCTTGTGCGCAAAGTCAACAATCGGGTCCCAAAATCCCAGTTTATGAATGGCTGATGCTTCCGGCACAAATAATGTGACAGATAAGATGATGGCTGTTGCTGTTGCTATATTAACTTTCTTCATTTTTCATCTCCTTTATCTGTTTACCGCGAACATTAATGCGCCTTTAAGCTTTCTGTGTCTTTCATTGCATCTTCCATTGCCTTTTGCCAATCATCGGCCATTTTCTTTTTCAATGCATCTTCCTGACGCTGTCTTTCCAATTCTGCCTGACTGGTTTCTTGTCCGGAAGTGCCGGAAACAACTTTCGTTATATTATCTATTGTGGTGTTTGTATTTCCTCCGCCCTGAGCTAATCCGGCCACACCGGATGCGGCATTGGCAATATCTTTCAGCTCGGATGTGCCGCTGGTATTACCGATTGCTCCGGTTCCCTGAGCCAATGAGTTTAACGCACCGGCCCAGTTGCCGTTCGTTCCGCTGCGACCGGCATTGGCCACGGCACCGGCACCGGCTCGTAACATAGAACTCAAGTCTGATTGTTCGCCACTGATAATACCATACGAACCACCGGCATCATCAATCATTTGCCACCAATTATTTGTATTGATATCTTGAATTCCTTTAGAGCCTAAATCCATCAATTGACCGACCGTCGGACCTTTTACTTTTATTGTAACTTCCTCTGTTTTATTATCTTTATTTGCCTGCTCTTGTTCTTGTGCGGCTTTTTCCAATTCAGATTCGGCTTCTTCTTCGCTGGAAATGGTATTTTCGGCAATAACACCGTTAATGATCAACCCCTTAAAGTCTGCTGTTGATTGCAAAATGGTTTTCCAGCGTCCGTTAGCGCGGTTTTTAACTTTGATATATGCCTGTTTAACAGTTGGTAATTGTGCGTTTTGTAGGGTTTTCGCAGTTTCATCCGCCTCTTTTTCTAAAGCCTTACTTTCGTCTTCTTGCATTTCATAGCGTTTGACCAGTGCACGCGCATATAAAGTTGCCACATTTTCTACCAACATTTTATTCATTTCTCTCTGATGTTCTTTTACTTTTTCAAAATCTTTTTTAGCATCTTTCTTCTTGGTATATTTACTTCTGGTTGCCGCTACTAAATCGGCACCGACAAAGTCGCCCATATTTAAATTAGAACCAATACCTTTCAGCGACACAGTCTGCGCCCGCACGGTTTGAATAAGTTTGGCCTTGCGAGCGGCAATTTCCTGTTTGGCTTTATCTTTAAGCGTATTCAATATATCGCGATTATTACGAAATTCCTGAATATGAACCTGAATATTCGTATATTGCTTCAAAACTTTATTAACCTCTTCTTCAACGGTAGACAGTTTATCCTGAATAATGGAAGCAAAGTCTATATCCGCTTTTACCGCACACGGAAGCAGAAAAAATACCGCACTGAGTAAAATTCCTAACTTTTTATTCATTTTCCGCCTCCTTTTTCTTCCTTTCAATGCTGTTTCATTAAAATCTCTGTCTTAAGATTTCAGTAATTGTTGTGCTTGTGCCACCGCATCCAAGAACTTTTGCGTTGCCTCTTGCGCCTCTTGCAATGCCTGCTTATATTTATTGTTAAGGCTGACATACATATCCAATTCTTCCTGAGTCATTTTCTCAAAAGCAATCTCTCCTTTTTCTGTGCCGTCTTTACTGTATTTTTTGCAGAAATTATCATAGTCTGCCTTGCTGTTGCGATAATCAGCAACTTTTTCATTCATTGTTTTTTCGGCATTTCCTAGTTGTTGTGTAATCTGATCTATTTTCTTTATTTTCTCTTTTGCTTTTGACGAATCGCCAATCACTTTTACTTCTTCAATGTAAGCGGCGCATGTGCCGTCATCAAAGCAAAGCATTTTTTGGTTGCCGTATGTATATAAGCCGTCTTGGCATTTTTCCGGTTTGCCGTTGACAATACATTGCCCTGTAGTCGGGTCATATTCGCCTCTGATTTCTTCATTAACATAGTTTTCCGTTTCCTGTTCGCCTTCCTGTTCGTTGCCGGCCGGCACAGCATTCGGATCTTCCTGATAATTAGTATCGGCATCATCGGCGTCATCACCGGTATCTCCGCTGCTTGAAGTTTCTGTATCGTCTTCTTTGCCCTCAACATGGGTTTTAACAACAGTCAAGTTTGTCGGATCTTGCTCGCCTTCTTTGCTCTCTTGTTTTTCTTTTTCTTCTTCGGTCATCAGCACTGCCGGATCCACACTGTTTAAGCCCTCAAGCGCAATATATTTCATCTCTTCGGCCAAAAGCGCACGTGTGCTGTTGATAACATCAGTTAAATTATTATCCACGTTGGCAAGAGCTGTTGAATCTTCCACATTCGTTTGCCCTTCACCGGCAGCGGCTATGGTTTGTTGTTTTTCTTTGGAATAGGTTGACATTGTCGCACTCTTACTGACCGCTTCCGTCATCATCTGTGCTCGCTGTTCTTGCAATATAATTTGAAATTCTTTAACACCTTCGGCACGCGTAATTGCCTCTTTGTGATGAATTTGTGTAATAATTTTATCCAGACATTTTTTCAAAGCAGATGATTTTGTTTTATCCGCTTCTTTTTCATTTTTGGTCATCTGCTCAATTACCATGGTTTCGCCATCGGTTTTGCAGTAAATAGCCATTGAGTCAGGAATAACATGTTTGCCTTGATATATACCGCTGTATTCCACGTCTTTCGGATCTTCTTTTGCGGCTTCTTCCGCCAGCGCCGGATAAATTGTTGCACCTGCCGCACTTAATAAGAGCAAGCTCAGACAGATGTTTCTGCTTAATTTTGATATTTTTCGCATTTCAGTCATCTCCCGCTCCTATTTTTTATCGTCTTTGTTGTCTTTTTTATCTTCTTCGGCATCGTCTTCTTCTATCGGCAAATATGTTACCGAGGACAATGTGCTGAGCACCGTATATTTAACTTCCTCAGCATACAACGAGCGCAAACTGTTAATAACATCTGTCATATTGGAGGTTACCGAAGCATGCCCCACGTTATCCGAGTGATCGTCCTTGAGCGGTATTTCACTGGCTTCCATTGTTTCCTGATTTTTGGTATAATCATTTACAACCACACTTTTAGCCAATGTTTCCGGCGTAAGTTGGATAATTTGCTCTTGAGTAATGACTTTCCAATCTTTATTACCCTCGTCACGCGTTTGCGGATCCGCATTCAGCATTTTCTTTAACATTTTGCGCAAACAAGCTTTTACGGCTGTCGCACCGGAAACTTCTTTTTTACCGATGGTGGCTTTTTCCTCACCCACCATAACCGGACCGCCCATCTGGCAGAAAATCGCCATTGTATTCGGTATCACCTGTTTACCGTTATATGTGCCGCTATATTTGGTCACATCTACCTTTTCTTCTTTCGGCTTATCTTCTGCCGAAGCCACATGAGCCGCACCCAGCAAAAGCAAACTGAGTGAGATGAGGCGTAATATTTTAAATTTTGCCGATATTCGCATCATAGTTCATCTCCTCTGGTTATTTGCCCTGATGGGTAAAGAAGCCGGCCCAGCCATTTTCTCTTTGTTTTTGCAATTCTTCCATATATTTAGCAGCTTCTTGGCGTTGACGCTCCAATTCAGCCGCCGCTGCCGCCTCTGCCGCTTTTTGTGCTTCTTCCTCTTGCTTTGCTTTGTTCACAGCCGCTTGATTTGCGGCGTTCATATTATTTAGTCCGCTGTTGATATCGCTGTTATTGGCGGCATTTGTAACAACATCTTTAAAGCTGCCGCCCTGACCTGCCACATTGCTGGCGCCGCCGATAATGTTACCGGCTCCTTGAATAAACTGACTGGTTTCGCCATCACCGCTGGAACCGATGATTGAGCCTGCCGACGAGCCGACACTTTTAACAATGTTGCCAACGCTGCCGCCGTTGTTTACCTGATTAACTGCATTTGAAATGTTGGCACCTTTCACCCAACTGTAAACATTCTTAAATTTAACTTTGCCGCCTTTTTCTTTATTTTCCTCAGCGGCTTTAGCTGCTGCCTTATCACGATTATCCTTGCGAATTTGAGCAATTGCTTCACCGGTTTTCTTATTAAATTCTTCTTCGCAAATTTTTAATTCTTTCTTGGCAATCTCCTTTAGGGCTTTTTTCACGTCTTCCATGCATTGTTTTAACTCATCGGCAGTTTTCTTATCACTGTTGCATTCTTGTTTATATTTTTCCAGTGCGTCATCTTGCGCTTTTTTCGCACGTTGCTTGCATTCTTTGCGCGCCGCGGCAAAACCTTTTGCCTCGGTCAAATTCACATCATAACTTTCTTTTAAGCCTTTCACATTTCCGGTCAGGCGATCATAATCGCCGCGTTCAATCTTAGAAAACAACATTCCGGCGGCTGCGCCATAGCCGCCATTTTGAATTTCGCGCAATATCATTAAATTACTGTCAATTTCCGCTTTGATTTCGGTAATTTGACTGATGGTCTTTTTCACGTTTTCGGCAATACGCGAAAAGTCTATTGAAGGCAATGGAATCAAAGCATTCGCCGTTCTTGGCACAGCGGTTAACATCATGCCAGCCAGAGCCAAAATCATAAGTTTATTTGCGTGTTTTTTCATGACATTAACCTCCTTACAGTTCTTTTATTATAAAGTGTAACATCAGTTTTTGCAAAAGGGAATACTTTTTTAAAAACCTAGGCAATATTTAAATATTTTGTAACAAAACCATCTTCGCCATATTCTTTTATCAGTTGTTGCACCAACAAAACATTTTTACGGCTTGAGTTATAAACGCGCAAATAGCGTCCCAAGCCGCTCAAATCCACGTCCAAAATAACCGATTCACCGGTGGCCGGACGCGACAGCAATATAGCATACGGAAAATCACGATATGTTTTACCGAAAATGAAATCCAGCTCGCTTTGGTTCAAATTCCAGTTAGCATAATCATCCATTTGTGCTTGCGGATTTCTAAAGAAAATAACGGTTTGACATTGACCGCGAATAACCTCGCCAACGCCTAATTTATCAACAATATTCGGTTGTTGGAAGGCGCACAAATAAGCTTGACGTTTTTTACGTCCTTCTTGCAAACCGATAATAAAATAGTCACGGAACATCGGGTGCTTTAACATCGGCGCCGTTTCATCAATCATAATCAGCGACGGCACGCCGGTTTCGCCGGTTTCAGCCTGAATACGGTGCATGATGTAACTAATCACGGCCGGTGCCAAGTTTTCATCTTCAAAAATATGCGTAAAGTCAAACGCCATAAAGCGACGGCTCTTCAAGTCCAAGCTGTCGTTCTGACCGTTAAAAATGTTGCCGTATTGGTCCGGATTAACCCAACGGAACAACTCGCGGCGCATATTACCGGTCGGCGAAAAACAGCTTTTATACAAGTTTTTAAGCAAACGCTCTTCCGGTCGCAAATAATCAAATGCCGTTGTTACCGCACGCGCCACTTCGCGATCAGCTAATGCATCGTCCACCATGGTAATAGATTTCAGCCAGCGCCGCAAAAATGCACGGTTGGTCGGTGTATTGGCACAGTCAAACGGGTTTAATGACACATTTTTCTCATCGCCATCAAAACCGACATAAGCACCTTTTACCGCACGCGTAAAGATTTGTGCACCCAAATAGCGGTCAAAGAAGAACACGCGTAAATCGCCGTGGCGCATAGCTTGTCCCGCCAAGAACGTTAACAATGTTGTTTTACCTTGACCGGTCGGGCCGATAATGCAACAGTGAGCCACCGCAGCATCTTCACTTGAAACATGGAATTGAAAACGATAAGCCGAACCGGACATGGTGCGAAAAACCGTAATTGCACCCTCGCCCCAGTCGCTTTTGCCAAAACCTTCCGCCGGCTTATCTAAGGTAATCGCCATAGCAATCACGCGCGATAAATAGCGATATGTTCTCGGATATGTATCATAGGTCGGAAATTGCGTGAAGAACACAGCTTGCGACACCCAGCCTTCGCGCACCGGCGTTACACCGAACGAGCGACAAATGCGTTGCACTTCCGACTCTCCAAAATCTATTTCTTCTTTAGAACGGCCTTTTAAGATAATTGTCATAGAATAATCGCACAAAGCCTGATAGTCGTTATCGCTGTCATCTATTGAAGCCAAAGCCTGAGCATATTGGTCTACCACACCGCTAGAAAAACTTGTTACCGCCGCCATGCGTTGCTGTTGCATTAACAAACCGCGTGCCATGGCACGAAACATCGGCCGAATGTTGTGCAAAATAACAAGTTCACAATCTATGGCATTAAGCGAATAAATCATGCTTTCGTCCATTGAATCACCGCTGACGCGTATGCCCATGGCAATTTCATAAAGTTCGTGATCGCCCGAAAAAATCTTAATAATGCCTTCTTCACCGGTAAAATGAATATGGTCGCCGGTCAGCATCTCGCACAAGCGCGCACCTTCGGTATTGCGCACTTTCGGAGTTGGTTTACTGACCGGACTGCACAGTTGCGCAAACAAATAAAACGGGCTGTCTTCATTGCGACTGGTATCGGTTTCATACATCGGGCTGACACCATATTCGCCCAAAGTAGAAAGCAAACTTTGCGACGCATAATTCAAATCTTTTAATGCATCTTTGCGATCAATAACCGATAAAATAATGTAGTGCTTATTGCTATATACATGGTTCATGTTTTGAAACCACACTTCCGAAACCGTTTCCAAAAATTTATTGCCAAAGTCACGTTTTTCGGCCTCAAGCGCCACCCGATCACGCGTCGTAATTACACGGCAAATCACCTGCATATTGGCCATATCATCAATCCACGACTTACGTGCGCTCATCATTGAAAATACTTTTTCCGGCGTAGCTGAGCCCAAATCGGCGCCCTCTAATCTGAACACACGTGCATACGAATTATTGCTGCACATAATCGTTACGCCGTCGCTCATCAACTTTGTAAACGGTAAAAAGTCCGAAACACGCGATTCACGCGGTTGCGGCAAAACCCAGTTACCGAACTTGGTAGAAAGCAAAATTGCAAATGACGCGGCTGAAATAATGCCTATCAGCGCCACGGCAACTTCAATGTTGCTCAAACCGGTTGTAAAAATTTCAATAAAGTTAAAATCATTCATGGCTCAAATTTGTTTCCTTTAACCGTATATAAATTTGTGCTGGTTTTATGTGTTTGCCCGTATGCCTGCATCATGGTTGACAAATGCGGCTCCTTTACGCCGGCCGCCACCAATGCACCATGCGCCAACAATATGCTGACAATAAAAAACAACGGGTTCATATTTGCCACACCGATACCCATGAACAACATCGGAAATTGTATGCCCAGATTGATTACCGCCGGCACAAACGGAGCAAATAAAAATTTCGGCGGTGCCGCCACAGCTTTTAAAATGTCTTCTCTCATCGGCGTGTTCCTTTAATTTTTTGCAGCAAAGCAGCGGCCACGGCGGCATCACGCGTATCTTGTGCACATAATCCCGCAAATCGGCGATATAAATCATTATCCGGTGCCGCTTTCAAAGTATTCGGTTGTTGCAATGTCTGTGCAATCCGCTTCAGCATCAGGGCCATGGCCTTTTTATTTTCATCTTCGTTGGCGTCAATCATTTCCACAATGGCCGAAACACTCTCGGCTGTAACTTGTGCTTTGGGATTGCGCGCAATCGCATCATCTATTTTTTTGAGTTTTTTCATGGCAATAGACCCCATCGCATTAAGGCGATACAGGTTGGTATTTTGCTCACCGGCGGTCACTTGGGTTTCGTCTTCGCTATAAGTTTCCAAATAGGCGTGTGCCTCTGCCGCGCCCATTAAAAACATTGCTGCTAAAACCCATAATAATCTCATCTTTTAATACCTTTAATTTTACGTTATTTCGTTGTTTTATCCACTTGCGAGCCACCCGTGCTCGGCGTGCCGTTTTCGGTAATGTCATATTTTTGGTCATAGGATAAATTGCCGTCACCGCCAATCCAATCAAAATCACCGTCCTTTTGCACCGAACGAATCACAAATGTCATTGCCGATAAAACAAACACACTGGTCATAATGTAAGCCAATGTTGACCACTTGATTTTGTTAAAAATGGCCATAAATGAAAACACTACCAAGCCCAAACCGGCAATCATATAGCCGGCATCGGCCAAACCTTCGCCCACGGTTTGCGCTTTTTCGGCCAAGGTTCCCCAAATATCGGCATCGCCGCCTTCAGCAGCGGTGCCACCGTCGGCCACCGGATCAGCAAACGCCAAACGCGGCAACAACATTATTACCGCAAAAAATAACATTTCATATATTTTTTTAAGCTGTTTCATTTTGCGTCCTTTCTTTGTTTTTATCCGGCTCCGTCCAAATCTGCGCCGTTGCCGCCGGCCAAATCTGCCACACCGGACGCATAAGAAATCACAAAAATGCCGATTAAAATCGCAGCCAACCACTTCCAGTTAAAACTGCCGAACATACCGCCGATACACACACAAGCCACACCGATGGTGGCCGCCGGATAAATGATTTTACGCAGTCCGTGAAAAATGTTTTGCCCCGCTTTTTTCAAGCTGTCAAACACGGCAAACGCATCTGTTGTGTATAAAAATAAAGACAAAAACAACATGATGGTATATTTATTATCCCACAGAAAATTCTTTATTTTAATAAACAACATAATTTTTCTCCTTTGTTTCTGCACATTTTGCCTTCACAATACCCACATAATTCCTATCATGCTTTTCTGAGGGGGCATTTGTCCCCCTCAGAGCATACAGACTTATTAGTCGGCAGTATCACCAGCTGTTCCTGTTAAGCTATCACTAAATTTAGCATAAGAACTGGCACCATCCGTAGAAGCGGCGTAGTCAACGATTGCACCGGCAGCAGCCACAACGGCCAAGCCGAAGCCTAAAGCTGCAAACCACGGCCATTTTACCTTGCCGAAAATGGCTTGGAAGGCCAAGGCGATTAAACCGAAGCCGCCGATGACGAAAATAACCAACTTAGCATTTTTGAAAAGTTGCACCAACTTACTTTTAACTGTGGTAAACACTGTAGCAGCCGAAGCCGGCTCCATCATTACCAACATAAACAAAAAAGCCATTGCGGTAATGGTCAAAATATTCTTTTTAATAAATTTCATTGTATTTCTCCTTAAGTAGAATTTCTTTTACAATTATTATAATAGCGCAATTTTTCAAAAATTACCAGCTTTTTATTTTTTAATAACTTATTGTTTTTACAATAAAAAGTCCCTTGTAACAAAAATTTCACATTTATAAAATTGCATACGCTATCCTTTTTAACACCAAAAAGTAAATAAATTGATAACAAGAAAAACATAGAATAAACTCGTTTTTCATTAACTGTATTTTAACTCAATTTGTTGTATGTTCAAACAAAAGACTAGGCTATCTGTGCCTGAAAGCGCCGATATTCCTAATATTTAATAAGGTTTGAAAGATGCCGAAATTTGGTTTAAAATGCTTCTTGGGGAGCTTTGCTTTTTCGTTGGCCGCCGTGGTTGCGGTCACTAAGACGTATTCTGTGATGAGCCGCGAAGACGCCACGCCGACGTTTGAGCTTGATGCACTGAAAACAAAGAACATTGAACTTTTTGCACACAATGAAGAAAACGATGTGCTATATGAAAAAGTAAATCGGATGATAAGCGCAACCCAAGTGCCTGAAACAAATACTTTATCCGAACCTCAGGAAAACTCGGCCGAGCTTGCAACAAATCTTGCAACAAATACCGACACGTCAGACGAAGCACCGGTATATTATGCGCCGCGTTCGTTACCGATAACAGATGATGCCGCGCCGGAAAATTCGGCTTTGCCAACTCAAAATTCCGTAGTTGAATTAGAAGTTCAGTTGCCGCCGGAAAATGACGACAGTTTAAAAATTGTTGACGCCAGCGAAGCACCGACATTTAAAATTCCACTTATTCATCGCAATATGACAGCGCCGCAAAACAATGTTTCCGTTTCCAACAGTGCCGAAACCCATCAGGTGGCGCTGGCTACCGATGATATGGATGTTGACTTGCTCGGCACCGATAAAAAGACCACATCTCAAACCCAACCGATTGAGGACGATTTTGATGATGACCCGTGGGAGGTTGCCGAAGTGGCCAATAAAAACATTACACGTAACAAAAACGCTGAAATAGCGGAGCCAGAGCCGTCCGGCAATGCCGTGCCTTATAAAATGCAAGACAACTTGCTGGTCCCGATACCTGACGACATCAAAAAAGAAAAGAATTTAACCCCGCAATTTTCAACTTCGGCAGAAAATAAAAAACTTGAAGAACAATTGCGCCGCAAACGCAGTGGCCAACCAACCGAAGACATGGCTGGGCCTAAAGTTGAAACGCCGCAAAGTCTGGCACAAAAAATGGCCGAAGAAAATGCCAAATCCGCCAACGACGACAATGGCGATGACGATGATGATGAATTTGCAGGCGATAAAAAAGACAAAAACGAATCAGAAAGCGGTGCCGAACAAGAATCACAAAGCTTAACCGATAGTATTGCCGCATGGTTTTCCGGCGGAGATAAAAAAGCCGATTCAAAATCTCAAGGCAGCACCGCAAAAGAAGATGAAGATGAAGACGATGACACTTCCTTTTTCGGACCGTCATCTAAAGCACCTAAGGGTAAAAAGCAAGAAACATCCATGTTTCGTAAATTGCTCGGATTGAGCTCCACTTCCAAGGGCGGCATTGCTCCGTCCGAACTGAAACTTTCGTTTCAAGCCAATCGCGCCGAAATTTCCGGTCAAACCTTGGAGTGGATTAAGGCGTTTTCGGAAAACGTTACAAAATACGATGACGTAGCGATTGAAATTCGTATTGATCGTGCGGCGTCGTATGAGTTGCAACAAAAGCGGCTCAAGTTATTATACAAGATTTTGGCTAATAACGGTGTAGAATATCAAAAAATTAACATAATTTTTACCGATAGGGAGCCAAACTCATTTATTATTAGAAATGTGCGTTATGTCACGCGCGAAGAAAGAGCTCAGGCCACCAAAATGGAAAACAACCCATGGAAATAAACTTGAGCTTGCTCTTTTAATTTTAACATGTATTATAGGAAAATACGATGAAAAACAGTTTAGAAAGTTATTTGATGCAAAAAGGATATGTGATCAGCAGTCTGTTTATTTGTCTGGCTACATTGTCCGGTTGCGTTACTTATCAACAACCGCCGGCTGAAGCAGCCGCTTATGGTGCGGAATGTGCCAACGGCATTTGCACCAGCAATCAGGAATACACCGCCGTATGCACGGAAAACGCGGATGGCTACAGTGAATGCCATGACGGCGCACCGGTCAGTTATACCCGCACGGCGGCCGATTTCCGCGAATATGGCGAGAGAACGCCGCGCGATCATCGTATTACACAGGCCGGCGCCGGCAATAACATTTCGGCGTCAATTCCGCCAAGCATAGACAATGAAGTGATTGACTATGAAGCCCAAGTCGCGGCTGATACCACCAATCCGAGCGGTCTGCAATCAAGCGGTGTTACCGGTATGCAATCGGTTGAAGAAGACGAAAACCGCGATTGGTTGGCAGAAGAAGGCCAAAGCTTAAAAGAATTACTGACGCAATGGTGCGACGAATCCGGCTGGCGGCTGATTTGGAATACCAACCGCAACTATACTTTAAATGCCGGTGCTATGTTCCGCGGCAGCTTTGCCGATGTAGCCTCTGCTTTGGTCAGAGCTTTTGCCCGCGCCAGACCGGCACCGATTGCCACTTTCTATAAAGGCAATCGCGTTCTGGTTATTCAAACAATGGAGGATGAAAATGCGTATGATTAATTTGTTAAAATTAGCCGTTGTCGGCATAGTAGGCATTACTGTTGCCTGCTCCATCTCGCCGGAGTTGGATGATCAGATGGCCAAAGAGGCTGAACACGCTTTAGACTTAAAGCAAAAAGCGTCTATGCCCGGAGAGCCTGTACCAGACGATGTCGTTCGCGTTAAAAACGATATTTGGCTCGGTGATACGAGTAGCGTTGAATTTGAAGGCGAACCGATCCCATCTTATTTGGAAGCCAAAGACGGTATTACGCTCATCAGCAACCGACCTATTACATTGTTTGAAATCGGCAGCATGATTAACAAAATTACTTCTCTTTCGGTCAGATATGCACCGGAATTGGAAGAAACCGTGATTGCCAACGGCGATAACAACGAACCGGCCATGTCCGATTTGGGCGCACAATGGACCGATTCAACCCGCATGCTTGTTAATTATAAAGGTCCGATCAGTGGCTTGTTAGACGAAGTTGCCAACCGTTTCGGTGTGTGGTGGAAATATGAAAAGAAGGAAATTTACTTTTACAAATACATTACCAAAACGTTTGTGTTATATTCGTTACCGACCAATCCGTCGTTAAGCGTTTCCGTGGGCGGTGAAGGCGGCTCGGCCAGCATTTCGCAATCCAGCTCGGTTGATGGCATGGATATGTGGGGCAACATTGAAAACACTATCCGCTCTATGGCCAGTGAGAACTCTACGTTAACCTTGGATAAGGCGGCCGGCACAATTACCGTAACGGCAACCCCGACCGATATCAAACGTATTGCTAAATACATCAATGAGCAAAATGCGCGCATTTCAAAACAAGTAGCCATCAGTGTTAAAGTTTTGCAGGTTAACATTTCTAACACAGATAAATACGGCTTAGATATAGCTACCGTATTTATGAACAAAGGATCACTCAAACAAATTGCCGCATCTTCATCCGGTAATATCGGCGATGCCATGAGTAACTTAACCTTGGGCATCAGCTCTAAGCACTGGACCGTTGATGCTGCCGTAAATGCTTTGTCATCAGAAGGACAAACCAATTTGGTTACCAGTGGCACGGTCACAACCGTGAATAACAAACCGGCACCGATTCAGGTGGTCAGAACACAGAAATACATTTCGCAGCTGACCAAGACTAACAGCGGCGATTCTGATACCTATGATATTTCGGTTGAAACCGAAGAAATTGAGACCGGCTTTACCATGAGCGTCTTACCGCGTATTTTGGACCATGGCCGTATCTTGATGTTCTTTAACTTAACTTTGGCCGATTTGCTGGATTTGGAAACCGTTCCGTTGGTTTCTTCTCCATCAAGTGATAAAGACAAAGAAAGCAGCAGTAATGATGACGAAGATAAGAGCGAATACATTCAAAATCCGAAGATTGAAACTCGCGGCTTTACGCAAGAAGTGGCTATGAAATCGGGCGAAACTTTGATTTTGGCCGGCTTTGAGCGCGTTGTTGAAGAAGCCGACAAGCAAGGTGTCGGTTCGCCGGATAACATGATGTTGGGTGGTTCGCAAACCGCAGGGCGCGACAGAACAATTTTGGTTATTATGTTAACGCCGGTGGTTTTGGAATCGCCGTTATCGCCGGAATCAAGAATGAACGACTAATCTGTTAAGGAGAGCACCAGTGGCTGAGCAAGAACAACAAACAGAAGAAAAGGCGTGGAAATCGTCCTTCGTTATTGACGGCAAGACTTATGCTGCCAGCCTGTTTTGGCAGCCGCTGCTAAACGAAGACAATCCTCTGCCGGAAGTCAAGGAAGCCGCCGAAAATATTTTGGAAGGCGCAGACTTGTATGTGGCGCGCAAAGGCAAATCTTCGCAATTTGGTCTGGCCGCTTCATCGCAAGGTTTTACACGCGGTATTCCGTCGGCCGCCGTTGCATTGGTCAGCAGCCTCGGCAACGTTACCTCCTTTTTAGGCGTATTCAAAGTTGAAGGCGGATGGTGGTATATCTGTTTCAGAAACGACGTTATTCTTTCTGACGGTGATACCCTGTTCGTTAACGAAAAAGACGCTAAAGATCAGTTTATTTCAATGCTTGCCGTGCCGGATTGGGACGCTTTGTTTGCGCCGGCCGAATGGGGTATTGATGAAACACGCGATGATCCTCTGGCGCCAATGCTGGAAAAAGGTTTACAAATCAAACTTGCCGGCATCAGCGCAAATAACGATATGATTATGTTGGCGGTTATTATTGTCGGCTTTTCCATTATTTTATGGTTTGCATATTCCAGCTTAAAGAGTATGTTCTTTACCGCACCGACTGCACCGGTTATTGCTCCGGTTCGGCAAATTGAAATACCTTCATATATTCCGCCTGAACCAAAGCCATGGGAAAAACTATATAATCCGGTTGATGTGATGAAAAACTGCTACACCGGCATTAAAAAAGTGGTTTCCATTTTGACCCCCGGTTGGCAAATTGAGGGCGTTACTTGCACACCTGACAGCGGTATTGTGACCTCATGGCGACGTCGCGTGGGACGTATGACTTGGATGGAACAGGCCTTAAACGTTTCCGGCGTAGAATTTTCTTCACGCGCCATTTCCAGTGACGGCAATACCTTTATGGTTACATTGCCGATTGAAGAAGTCAGCACCCTGAACTCGCCACCGGAATACAGTGAACAAGATTTAACCAATATTTTGAATGACTTAAACCAAACTTTAGGTATTCGCATCGGTGTGGAACACAAAACATGGGTTTCGCCACGAGGCACCAGTTATAACTTGGTCGGCATTCGTATAGACTCAAAAAATGATCCGCTTAATTGGATTGAATTATTAATGAAATTTTCGGGATTAACCATCAATTCGGTGACATATAACCCTGTCAGCGGTGTTTGGAATTACATAGGAGATATTTATGAATTATAATCTGAAAAATAAATATTTAGTCGTTATTGCTCTGTCGTTTGCGGCAACAATGGCTATGACACATGCCGGTTACGCTGAAGATAACGCGGCGCCAACACCGGCAACAGTTCTTGCTGAGCAAGATGCGGGCGCCCCAGATGCTCAGGCGGCACCACAAGAAGATGCATCTTTCTTAGATGATATTGCAGCAGAAACCTCCGATGTTGAAGCTGACCCGCAACAGCAAAAATCCGACGTTAAAATCAATGTTTCGGTATCTGACCATATGGCACCGACTGACGATTTTTTAAATGAAGATGTAGATGATGAAGAAGATATTGATGTTACGGACTTGGTGGAAGATGAAACCATATCTTCGGCCGATGATACCCCAGAAGCCGAAAATGACGGACTGCTTGCCTCTATGGAGGGGTTTGATGAAGAAGAGGATTTGAAAACCGATACCAAAGAAACTCCGGCCCCGAAAACAGTTGCACCGCAAGTCATAGCTTCCGCTCCACAGCAAATGCAAGAGACTTCCGGTGATGCATTGGCTACGCCTGATTCACCGTTTGAAAACTTCGGTAATGCCATTCTTTCAAAAGTTGATAATGATTTATTTAATCAAATGTCAAATATTGAAAAACAAACCACTATTTTGAACTTGGAATTGAAGCGTGAAGAACTGAAAAATCGTGTTGAAGCTCTGCGCAACGCACGTCAACAGGCGCGTCTTGAGGCTGAAGCTCGTCGTTTAGCCGAAGAGCAAAAACTCAAGGATATGGAAGCCGAACGCAAAGCCAAACTGATTGCGGCTCAAGAAAAATTAAAAGAAAAAGAAATTGAACTTGAAAAAGTGCGTCAGAACAGATTGCTGAATGACTATATGAACGAAATGCTCGTTATGAATCAAAAGTGGATTGAGAAAAACGCGCAGTTGCAAGGTCGCATCCACGAGCTTGAAGATGAACGCAAAGAGCTGATTGCAACCATTGAAACAAAATTGGCCGATTTGCAAACAAAATCAGTTACTTTGTCTGACACGGCAAAAGATGCTATGCAGAATCACCAAAAATTATTATCGTCTCTCAATGCGCAAATCAAACAACTCAAAAAAGATATCTTAGACAGTGAAATGCGTATGCGTGACTTAAAGAGCAATGCTGCAGCCGCAGCATCGGCAAATGCTAACCCGTTTGCGGCAGCCGGTGTGGGTAATTTAGCGCCAACTCCGCATTCTGTTGATATTTCCGAAGAATATGCTATAATGGATATTACCGGTAAAGGTGATGAAATTGTGGCCAAAATTGTGAACCGCGAAGGCACAACCTTTACCATTCACAAAGGATCTGTTTTGAAAGGGGGCGAAGTCGTCTTGTCAATTACCGAAAAATATATTGCCTTTGACAGTAACGGTTCCAAGACTTACTTGTATCCGGGCGGTTCAATCATGGAATACGAACCTCGCGCAACTTTCACCGATTCTGAAAAAATGCAGGAAAATATTGAAAAAGAACCAATGCAACCGATGACCATCGGACTGAAAAACAAACAAGCGGAGAGCGAATCGGAGGCTGAACCTGTATCTTTCGGAAAACCGAAAATAACTCCGGCTGCAAATGACGGTAATAAAAAGCTTCATAACAGTAAGGCAAACAAAAAGGTTTTGGACAGTCGTAAATCAAAAGCTTCTACATCCATGTCCTTTAGCCAAGGTATGTTTGTGCAATAGTGGAAAAGAATGGCAGATGAGATTGTAAATTTATCTAAATCGCAACAGGCGACGTCGCGGGTTAACGCCGCCCCTTCCGATTCTGCCTCCGTTGTTGCCGCAGCTGCCGCCGCGGTTGTTGATACACCGCCTCCGGAACAAAAACAATCGGATATTATTCAAGAAAAACGCCAAGAAGTTAAAGCAGAAAATATTCTTGAACGTTTATTTGCCAACGACAATAAACTTATTACGACTGCCGACGGTGAAATAACCATTGATGAAGAAACACGCCACATGTTGGCACTGTTCTCCGATGGCACTTATTTAATTGATAAAGAGCACCGTTTTGACGGTAAGGTGCTGAACTTTACCGCTATTGCCAAACGTCGCAAAATTATGATGAATCCGCCGGAATATGTTTCGGCGCAGGTTATTTCGGCTATTTACGCATTTGCCGAACGCGGCACCGGCCAAATCAATATTTCGGCCGAGGAAACCTCCGAATATCAAATGCAGATTGACTTTTTGAGCGTGATTACACGTGCTGCCGCCAAAAAAGTATCAGATATTCACGTGATTGTCGGTGACTCATCTGTGGTTTTGTTCCGCTCTAACGGCATGATGGAGCGCGAACTTGAATATTCTAAAGATTGGGGTGAAGCTTTTGTGCGTGCGGCATTTGCATCATCTGATATTTCCGATGCCAACTATGCTCAAAACGAATTTCAAGGTGCCCAAAAGCTGGGGTCAACCCCTCTGCGCGGCACCGACGGCAAGCTTAAACTTCCGCACAATGTGCTCGCCATTCGTTTGCAATTTAACCCTGTTGCGTTTGGCTCGCAATATTTAGTTATGCGTATGTTATATGCCGATGATAACCCAAATGGTAACAGCGACTTGCGCTCTCTTGGCTTAGGCGACCGCGAATTAGAGCTTTTTTATCGTTTACGCGCCACTGCTGTAGGCTTGAATATTATTGCCGGTCCGACCGGTTCCGGAAAATCTACAACATTGCAACGTAACCTGATTAAACTTATTCAGGAGCGCAATGGTGAAATTAACGTAATTACCGTGGAAGATCCGCCTGAATACCCTATTCCGGGGGCGCGACAAATGCCGGTGACAAATGCTAACTCCGAAGAAGAAAAAGATGAAGAATTCAATAAAGCATTGGCTGCTGCATTACGTTCCGATCCGGACGTTATGATGGTCGGTGAAATTCGTTCACTTTCCGCCGCCGGTTTGGTGTTTAAGGGCGCATTGTCCGGTCACAGTGTGTGGTCAACTTTGCACGCCAACTCGGCACCGGCAATTGTTACCCGTTTGCGCGATATGGGCGTTCAACCGTTTATGTTAAGTGATCCGGAAATTATGAAAGGTTTGATTTCACAACGTTTATTCCGCACCATTTGCCCTTATTGTCGCGTTTCCGTAAAGGAAAGAATGAATGATGCTTCATATAAGCGCCTTAAAACCGCGTTGGGTGATTACGGTATTGAAAACACCTACTTACGCGGTCCGGGGTGCAAATATTGCAAACATAAAGGGGTGACCGGTCGTATTTCCGTGCCGGAAATCATTATTCCCGATGCTCACTTTTTGAAGTATATGGTTGAAAATAACGTAAAAGAAGCGATTGACTACTGGGTCAGCGAATTAAACGGTCGCCCGTTGCGTGAAGCCGCTATTGAGCGCATGCTCAAAGGTTATTTGGATTTGGATGAAGTTGAACGTTGGTGCGGTTTGTTAGACCAACGCCCGATTTATTAGAGGAGAAGATAATGCCTGAAATTACAAAACAAACTGCGTTTAATAAGGCCATGCGTAATACCAATCACTGGTTGATTACCTATGCCAAAATCATGTGTAATCTCTCCAACAAAAAACGGCTTAAAGTCTATCGTAAACTGGCTGCTCTGCTTCGCAACCGTTTTTCGTTAATGAATGCGCTGGAAATGATTTATAACGGTCTATCCGAAGAAGGCCGACGCCCTAACGAACCGATGGCTGTTGCTTTGAGTATGTGGGGACGTGCCTTGCAAGAAGGTCATCCTTTCTCTGACTGCTTAAAAGGTTGGGCTCCGATTCGTGAACGTTTAATGCTTTCCGTGGGCGATGTATCAGACTTGGAAAGCGCTCTTTTGAACTTGATTAAAGTGTCGGAAGGTTCTACCCGTATGATTCGTCCGATTGTAAACGCTATTGCTTATCCGTCGTTTTTAATGATGATGTCCGTGCTTATTTTATATGCCATCGGTGTTTACATGGTGCCGCCAATGCTTAGTGCAGCACCAAACACGCGCTGGACCGGCACGGCAAAAACATTGATTGACGTATCTGAGTGGATTCAGGTGCACTGGCGCATGGCATTTGCTGTTTTGCCAACCATCGGTATCATCATTTATTCTACCATCGGCATTTGGACCGGCGGCATTCGGGTTAAATTTGACCGCATTCCGCCTTGGTCACTGTATAAAATCTTTACCGGTATTACATGGTTATTGGCACTGTCAGCGTTGGTCAAAGGCGGCGTTCCGGTATCCATTGCTTTAACTTCGTTGCGTCGCGATTCCAACAAATACCTCAAAGAGCGTATTGACGGCGCGCTGATGTTCATTAAAAACGGTGACAACCTTGGTCAAGCCTTAGATAAAGCCGGTCAGGAATTTCCGGATAAACAGGTTATTGCCGACTTAAAAATTTACTCCGAATTGGATAACTTTGAAGAGGCGCTTGATAAGTTGGCCAATGACTGGCTTGAAGAATCGGTTTACGTTATTGAACAAAAAGCCGAAATTATGAACGCCTTTGCCATGTTAATGGTTTCAGGTATTATCGCATGGGCCGTGTTTGGCACGTTTGATATGCAAGATCAAATCACCAGCTCAATGGGGAAGATGTAATCATGAAACTCTATCTGCTGACGCAAAAAACAAAGCTCGTCGTTGAAAAACTTAAGCCGTTGCACTTGCCGCTTATTTTGTGCGCGCTGATTATTGTTTTGGCGGCACTGAGCTATATTGTGTTTCATAATCCGCACCAACAATTGCAACACGACATTTTTGCCACCGCACAGAAAATTCATCATTTTTACCGCGACCGACCGGGATATTGGCAACTGGCCACAAATACGGCTATTGAAGATAAGCTGGTTGTCGGCACATTAGCAAAAAAAGAAGAATTTGATGTGCGAATCGGTCAAGGTTTGGACGGCGATACCGGTCTGCCAAGTGATATGAGCTTTAATATTGTGTTGCGCCACCTTAATAAATCGGCCTGCATCAATTTAAGCGAATTACCTATCAGTGAAGAAAGCAAGCTGCTTTTGCAAAAAATAACCCTGATCAATGATAATGAGATGATTGAATATGCTTGGGGGGCCGAAAATCCGTTACCGATTGCACGTTATTCCATGCGGCAAAAATGCCAACCGCGCGAGAACACATTGGTTTGGACTTTCCAATAGCATTTACCGCTTCTTCTTTTCGCAGTGCAGCAAATATACCTTATCGCGCTTAAAATTAAGCCGTCCTTTCAGCCACCCATTAGCCGCAGCCCTCTTTATCACAAATCTTTTCACAAGCCGCCTTTCTTCTTTCGGCAAGGCCTCTAAAAAGCCCAAAATATCATACGTCAGCGCGTCCATTTCTTTAATCGGATGCGTTAATTTCACAGTATCATTTGCCGTTGGCAGGTCATATTGCATCATTAAAAAACTCCGGTCTATAAAAACAACAAAACCCACTTAAAAAAGTGGGCGGATGTTCATCAACCGTTATAGACAGACGGCTCGGCACTTTCGCGCGAAAGCCTTATCATGCCGACATCCGTCCACTGACGTTTGTCAACATAAATTTCTGAGTCGCCTATGTCAGGCGATTGCCTATAATCAGGTGATGAAACCCGACAATACTGATTTAAGTATTGCATCGTCAGCATATAAAAAAACGCCGGCAAAGTCCAGCGTTTTTTTTCAAACTTTTCTACGCGTGTCTATTGGTTATTAAAGTTACGTTCTATCACATCAAACAGCGACCGACCTTGCGCAATTCGCGTCATTTGCATTTCAATCGTGGTTGCCAAATTCAGCTTACCGGTTTTAATAATGTTACGGGTTTGATCGCCTTGCGTGGTTATCGGATTAGCAAACAAATATTGCACCACCGGACGCTTGCGTCCCGAGCCGATAAGGGTTTGATGAATAACGCCCAAAATACCGCGTGATAACAAGTCAAATGCCAATTCTTCACTCATTTCACCGGCCGAAGCGTGCTTTACCAAGGCATCTAATGCGTCAGTCACATTGTTGGCGTGAATGGTAGACAGCACCAAGTGACCTGATGTGGCCGCACGCAAACACTCGCTGGCTGCTTCCGGCGTTCTGATCTCGCCTACCAAAATATAACGCGGCCGCGAACGCAATGCCGAACGCAATGAGGCGCCCCAATCATCGTTAATCGGCTGAGTTTGTTTGCATACCCCTAGCGAACCGTTTAAGGCGGTATATTCGCCGTCCAGAGGCATTTCAAACGGGTCTTCAATGGTATATGCAAAACCGCCGTTTCTGATTAAAAATTCGCGCAACAAACTTGAAATTGTCGTGGTTTTACCGGAACCGGTGGCGCCGCCGAGCAAAATCAAGCCTGACGCATGCCCCAAACCGGCAAGATAGTTAATCAACGCCGGCGGATAGCCTAAGCTGGTTAAATCCGGCACCTTGCGCGGCATTTTACGCATACAATACATATCGCCAAACATTGATACCGTGCGCTCCACACGGAAGAAAAAGCCCTCGTAAATTACCGAATAACTTGATTTACCTTTATAATTACTGGTCACAAGCTCATAAAACTCATCAAAATCTTCCGGTTCAAACTTTTGCAAACCGTTTTCCGAATGTCCGTCCGGCACAAATACGGTTTTATCCGGCATAATATATACATCTGAGTAAAAAACGTCATTTATTCTGGCCATATTTTTTCTCCCTTATTCCAATTTACCTGATTATAGCCGCAGATTTATTAAATTCTACTTAAGATTTTCAGGATTTAATCCTTGCAACTCAGGTAAAACAAAACGGCCGTCTTTGCGCACTAAAACACCATCAAGCCAAATTTCTCCGCCGCCATGTTCCGGAGTTTGAATCTTCACCAAGTCCCAGTGAATGGACGACACATTGCCGTTATTGGTTTCGTCTTCATAAGAATTACCGATAGCCATGTGAAACGAACCACAAGTTTTTTCATCAAATAAAATATCCAAAATCGGATGCGTAATATACGGATTGACACCAAAAGCAAATTCACCCATATATCGGCTGCCGGCATCAGTATCAAGCATTTGTTGAAATTTATCATTATTGGCCAACGAGGTGCCTTTGACTATGCGACCGTTTTCAAACTCCAGCCGAATATTAGAATAAAAAACGCCGCTGTATGTTGTATCGGTATTAAATTGCACATAGCCGTTGATTGAATCCTTAACCGGCGCGGTATAAACTTCGCCGTCCGGAATATTCATTGTGCCGTCACAAATTATTGATTTTATCCCCTTAATTGAGAAACGTAAATCGGTATCCGCACCCTTAATATGCACTTCGGAAGTTTTATCCAGCAGCTCTTTAAGCGGGCGCATCGCCTGCCCCATTTTGCGATAATCCAGCAAACAGGCGTTAAAATAAAAGTCTTCAAATTCTTTTAATGACATGCGCGACATTGCCGCCATAGCGCTGTTCGGATAGCGCAAAACACACCAACGTGTGTGCGGCAAACGCTCACGCATATGCACCTGCTCCTGAAAAATTTTGCGATACAAATCCTGTGCCTTAAGGTCAACTCCGGAAAAAGCAAACATATCTTCATAGCCGCGCACGCCCACATAGCAATCAGCCTTTTGCATCAGATATTTATGCAAATCAGCCCAACCTTGAACCTGTTTGGCATTTGCGCCGTCAATAGCATCAATTACAAATGCATTATCGTTAAAATAATAAAACGGCACACCGCCAGCCTTCACCACCGCCTTAATCAGTGCTTCAAACATATCACGCGTGCCGGCACTGAATGCCTCAATATAAACCGTTTCACCTTTTTTTAGCTTTAACGAATTAACTACAATATTTTCCGCCAAACGCGTTATTCTGTCATCAATTTGCATTACAACCTCCCTTTTGAATTTGCCGTTATGATAAAAAATAAACCTTAACAAATTGCATATATGTCATATTCTTATTGCCTCGGCTTAAAAAATAATTTAGATTAGCAGAAAGTAAAGAACTGAGTATAAAAAATGAAACGATTAAAACAAATAGCTCTGATGTTGTGCGGGTTGGCGGCAGTGGTCGGAATCAGCTTTAAACTGTGGTATAATTATCCGTCCGGAAAGTTGTCTTTTTTTATGAGCGGTGATGGCGCCCCGCAGGTTGAAATCAGCTATCGCGATGTCAGCGGTGCCAAATATACGGACTATGTTTTTCCGCAACTGACACATAAACCGCAACTTATAGAAAAAACACTGCAAGCTGCTAAAGTGCGCAATTTACGCCTAAAAATCAGCAAATATAGCGGCACGCTGAATTTGGCCGATGTATTTTTGAGCGGCGAACATTTAACCGACGTGCAAATTGAGCCGAGCGAAGGATTAAACGTCTTAAACTCAAGCGCCAATAACGTTTCAGCCATTTTACAAAATGAAACATCTTATAAAATCTGCAAAAAATGCTACACCCCGGCGCTTAAAAAAGTGTTTTGGCCATGGCGCTTAGGTTGCATTATCGGACTTTATTTATTGCTATGTGCCGGCTTATGGGGCGTGTATTTGCGCCGCGATACAATTAAAGCCAAATTTATGAATATTTATGCCATTAAAAATTATGCCCTGATTTTGCCTTATGCCAAACCATATTGGTTTCGCGCATTGCTGGCGGTTTTGATTACCGCGCCGGTCGGTATGATGGATGCCGTTATTGCTTGGTCATTGAAGCCGTTTATGGACGTGGTTTTGGTTGAAAAACAAACCGGCTGGACCATGTATATTCCGCTGTTAATCATTATTTTCAGCATTTTGCAAGCACTGTTTACTTATGTGGCAACATATATGAACACATGGGTAGGTAACAAAATGGCGATGGACTTGAAAAAGCAGCTCTTTGATAAGCTGATGCACTCGGACGCCGCTTATTTTGACAAGACCAATTCCGGCGACGTTTTGTTTACCTATAATAATTGTGCCGATTCTGCCTGTAGCGGTCTTTTAAATAATTTGAAAATGTTTTCAACACGGTTGTTTTCATCTTTGTCTTTGTTGGCGGTATTGTTTTATAACTCGTGGCAGCTGGCAATTATCGCGTCATTGGTCATGTTTGGGGCATTTTTGCCGCTGACTAAGGCACGCAAACGCTTGCGCTCTATTTTTACGATTGATATGAATGTAATGGCCGAACTTTTGAACCGCTATAACGAAACTTTTGCCGGCAATCGTATTATCAGTGCCTATAATTTGCAACAATATTGCAAACAAAAATTTGTTTATGTCGTTAATGTGATTTTTTCGCTAAGTTTACGTATGGTGCTTAAACTCGGCATTTTAACACCGCTCATGCACATTATTTCGGCATGCGGCATTGCGCTTGTTATCTGGTATGGCAGCTATTTGATTGTCAGTCATCAAATTACGGTCGGTAATTTTGCATCATTCATCACTTCGCTTGTGATGCTCTATAACCCGATTAAATCAATCGGCAACAACTTTAACAGTATGCTGATGAGCTTGATGATGATTGAGCAGGTCATGGGCACCTTAAAATCGGAGCCGCGCATTAAAAATGCCGAAAACGCGCAAAAACTCAGCGAATGTCACGGGCAAATCTGTTATAAAGATGTCAGTTTTGAATATATCGCCGGCAAGCCTGTTTTGAAAAACATCAATTTAGATATTCAGAGCGGACAAACCGTTGCTTTGGTCGGCAACTCGGGCGGCGGCAAAACCACCATTTCGGCTTTGTTACCGCGGTTTTATGACGTCAGCGGCGGTGAAATTACATTAGACGGTATCAATATTAAAAATTTGGATTTAAATAGTTTACGCGAACAAATTGCCGTGGTGTTTCAAGATAACTTTTTATTTGGCGGCACTATTCGCGAAAATATTGTGTTCGGCCGTCAGGAAGTGACGCCGGAACAGTTACAACAGGCTGTTAAATCGGCCTGCTTAGAAGAATTTATCGCTTCCCTGCCTGATGGTCTGGATACCGTTGTCGGCGAACGCGGCGTTACTCTTTCGGGGGGGCAAAAACAGCGTGTAGCGATAGCGCGTGCTTTTATAAAAAATGCGCCGATATTGATTTTGGATGAGGCCACTTCGGCACTGGACAACAAATCTGAAGCCATTGTGCAGCAAGCCATTGATAATTTGATGAAAAGTCGCACGGTTTTAGTAATTGCACATCGGCTTTCAACGGTTCGTAATGCCGATAAAATCGTTGTCATAAACAACGGCGAAATCGCCGAAATCGGCACTCATGATGAGTTAATTGCCAAGAACGGGGCTTATGCGGCACTGTATAAAACACAATTGGTTTAAATGTTTGCCCACAAAAAAACGCCGACATTTAACCGGCGTTTTTTGTTTTTTTATTATGCTATCTTTAATAAAAATAATAGCGGGCACCAAGTGTAAATTCCTTAGAATTTTTATACACATCGCTGTCTGACAAAGAATAGCGGAACATTGCACGAAGTCCCCAATCCGGTGTCGGATTCAGTTCGCCGCCCATACCTAAACGCAAGGTGTTGCCGGTATCTTTTTTAGATTGACCGTCATTTTTTAATTTGCCCGATATGCGACCATAACCGATTGAGCCTAAAATGGCGCCTTCGCTGAAATTCCAACCGTTAATCAACACATCGGCACCATAACCGTAAAAGCGGCCACGTGACGTAGCATCACCGATATGCTTTTTTTCGCGCATTGAGCGTTCGGCAAATATTTCCAATGAGCCCTTTTCCAACAGCTTTACACCGCCGGTAATGGCACCAATATCATAGTTATCCGGATATACATCAACCACATTCGGTGTCATGTTAACATAGTCAAAACCGACATACGGCACATATTCACCGGCATTTGCGGCACCGGCACTTAATAACATAGCTCCGGCTGCCAAAACTAAACTTTTTTTCATAGTCATATCTCCTTTAGTCGTTATTTTCTTATAATATAACGGCTAAAAGATAACTTTTCGTTAAGGCTGCATATTTTTAGCAGTAAATTTATTTTGACAAAAAGTGTTTTTTAGCTTATATTGGCCACAATTCATCTATTATTAATTTTAAAAATCTCTTATTATGCAGTGGACTTTAGAAATGTTTGGCAAAAGACTGCTTGTGGTTCTGGGAATCGCTGTAGTCTTCAGTTTGTTGCTGTTTTACGGCAAAATGACTAATCTGCGCGCGCTGTTGTGGGGCACCGGTATTATGGCTCTTTGTGCTTATGGCTGGTATATGGAATCAGGCCATTCATATCGCACAAAAGTTTTGAACAAACTTATCGGCACAGCTTTATTCTTGCTTTATGTCGCTTTTTCGACACTGGTGTGCTTTATAGGCGGTTTGATTGTGGAATATCTGTTCAACTGGCATGCGGTTTATTGGGAATTGACCGCCGCAAAAGGTTTTGGCTTGTGTTTCGGCTTAAAGGTTCTGTATGAACTCGGCAAAGCCTCTGCTTGGTGGTTCAATGTGTCGCAAATGGTTTACACCTGTTTCATGTGGCTGTTCATTTTTGCCGTATGCACTCTTATCGGTTGGGGTTTAATGCTCTTTGTCTGGCCCCTGTTGCCGTTTTAATTCTGATTTTCTAATTTTATATCATTATGGGATACGTTAAAAACTTTTTGAAGCACCATTTCTCAGCAACGTTTTGGAAAGGTGTCGGACTGATTTTTTTAATTGCGTTGCAGATTTGCACCGTCATTTTGGGATTTTCCATTTCTCCGGCTTGGGGTTGGCGAATCTTGGGAGCCAATGTATTCTTCTGGTTTACATGCTCCGGTGTGACTGATGGTAACGGCGTATCGGTTAATGCCTTAAAATGGGCAACTCTCATCACATTCTGTATGCTGGTCGCCCTTGGTGTGCTGTGGCTTATCGGTTGTTTGGTTGAGCTTATTGTGCCGCCAGCCAGCGAACCTTCTATTGAAAGCACGATGTTTTTCGGCTTTATGGGTATCGTTGTTATAGGCATAATATTCGGATGCTTGTTTGCTCTGTTACATGAAGGCATTTGGGAAGGCAAATGGCAAAAACCGTTGGAACGTCTGTTTATCGGTTTCAAATGGTTGATTGTATTGGCTTTGGCCTGCACTCTGGTTTGGGCGTTTGTAACTTACCTGTTACCGCTTCTGCATTAACGTTTACATCTCAAAAAAACCGCTGACTTTTGATGGTCAGCGGTTTTCGTTTATCGTAATACTTCTATTGTTCTCTTGGCGGACGTGCCGGTGCAAACACCTGAACATCGTCTAAAGTGCTGTCGGTGCACTCGCTACCATTACAGCTCTTCATCACCGTTGTTTGGCGGCTGCGATTAAGACCGCGCACGTTAATAGACGGCACATATCTGTCCACAATCGTCAGTTTGAAGGTCAAGAAAGCAATATTACTGTTTTTATCCATGGCGTAAATCTTGATTTGATATTCGCCATCATCACCCGGCATTGCCACGCCATCCAGTGTTCTGGTGGTAGCATTATAGCGCAACCATTTCGGCAATGGCGAATCGTCAATCAAGCCGGCTTTGGTCACAAATTGACCGGCACGCCAACCCATTTTGCCAAACACGGCTTCCGGAATTTCAATTTTTATGTGTTCACCGGTCAAATAGGTCACATCCGGCAATAATTTATCCGAAGACAAATTAACCGGCGGCCGACGAGTCGGTAAATTAAGCAAATACGGACGCGGTTCAGGCGAAAATTCACCTTTACGCCATTTTTCCAGTGTAGCACGCAAATTGAGAGCAATCGTTGCCGGCGACTCGTTTAACATATAATACGGCACCGCATCTAAACCGATGGTTGCATATAAAGCCCCCAGTGCATCTTGCAAATCAACATACGCAAGCGAAGCTCTGGTTTCATCTGCAATGGCACGCGCCGCTTCAAGTTTGCTCTTAGACGATTTTGTGCCTTTGGCGGCCGTAATATCTTCGGCAATATTTTCCGAAGTGCCGGCAATTTCCATAGCGATCTGATAATCCTCGGTTGCTGAAGTATAACGCGCCCAAGCAATATACACTTGGTTCAAAATGAGTGATGTCATGCGTTGACGACGAAGTGTGGCCAGAGTTTGTTCGTCGGCGCTACGCACCTGTTCATAAACCGTCATAGCCGTTTGATTGGCATCATGACACCATTTTTTGTTATAAGCCGACTGATTATTCATATAACTGCCGGCATCATCGTTGCGGAAGTTATCAATAATAATCTGCAAATTATCTGATGTGGTCAACAAATCATGCACTTTGAGCTCCGGCCGATTGGTCAGTGCCAGCCATTCCAATTTGCCAAGTTCAGATTTTAATTCCGGCAAAGCAAAATTGCCATATTCTTTACCGACCAATGTAAATTCGGTAGCCGGATGCAAGCCCATAATTGAAGCTAACCGCTCGTGCGCGGTTTCCATATCGCGTTTCAAATCAGAGAGCTTTTGCACGGCTTCCATATAATCACGCTTTTTAACCAAAGCTTTGGTGTCCGGCATTTCGCCGTTTTTCGCCAAATCTTTGGCATTGGCATTCATTTCATCAACTTCCAAAGTCATGTATTCAATGGTTGAATCAATAACCGGCAATAAGCGTTGCGCCGTAATGGCTTTCCAATACAAAACGCGTGCCTCCTGCGTAATATTTTGAATAACTTTGCGGCTGACTTCAACCGAAACATTTTGTTTGAACAACTGGTCATGATTCATATAATACAGCGTTGAGATATCAAGTAAGTTCCATGCCACCTTCAAATCCGGACTGGTATCGCTGTAATTGGTATTGATATAGCCCGCCTTAGAAGCAATATCCGGCAATTCGGCATAAGCAGATTTACCGGCTTTGAGCAAGCTTTCCTGATAGCGAATCACGCGACCGGTGTAGTTATATTTAAGCGCCAATGCAATAGCCATATACATATCTATCGGCTTTTTAATCTTTGTCGGCGTTTTAGCATACATATTCTGCATATCCGAATCGTAACGAATGGCTTTATCCCAGTCTTCGTAATAAGCGGCGTCCGGTCCGCTGATATAGCTTATCGTTGCCGGCTCAACAACTTCCTGCTTTTGGTTCATGCATGAAACCACAGCTAAAGCCCCGCATATCAAACAAAACAATTTTTTCATGTTTGTCCCCTTTTATTCGTCAATAATCTATGGTTATAATAATCTGTAAAAATTAACATTTTATTACACTTTTACTTTTATTATAATAAGTAACAAAAATTTTGGGATATCAGACTATGGTTTCAATTTTAGGCACATTATTTAAATATAAAGAAAAAGAATCGCCGGACGTTCTGGGTTATTTTCCCGAACGCGTGCACGTTGACGCTTTTCCGGAACGGCGCTATTTGTGGACGTCGCGGTTTTTGGTTATTGTAACGTGTTTAAGCATTTGCTTTAATATGATACTGTCATCGGTGATTTTTTTGCTGTTACCTGAGCAACATGTAAATCCCAAACTCTTTCGCATCAATAGCGACACTAATTTACTGGAATTATTGCAAAGACGTGAAATTAACTATTTTGCCGCCGATTTGATCGCCGAACAATATTTGCGCGATTATATCGTTTTGCGCTATACCGTTACCGAAGACTATGCCGAGCTGCGTGATCGCTGGCGCAAAGGTTCCATTTTATATTGGTATTCTACCGATAAAGTTTTTGATGAATTTATTGCCAAAGATGTTTCCACCGTTGATAAACAGTTCAAGTCCATCGGACTGCAACGTTATGTGGAAATTGACTGGACCAAGCACGTCTCCCGCTCTATGTGGATGGTGCAATTCAAAACCTATGATATCACACGCGATAACCCGAAACCCAAAGTTGATGTTTGGCGCGCCACCGTTCGTGTCGGATTTTCTCTCAGAATGCAATTTCGCCGACCGGAAGACCGTATCTTAAACCCATACGGATTTTTGGTATACAGTTATACGCTTTCTTACCAGGGAGATTATCGCCGCGGACCGGACGAGGTGCCGACAAACTTAAAATACAATCTGATGATGTATTAACCGGCAATGATATCGCTGATTAAAATAGTGATATTGGAAGTAAACAATTTCACTGCCAGCGACAGCAAAATAATACCAAATGCCTTTTGAAAAATGCAAATTACGCCCGGCGAAAGCCATTTTTCAAGCGTGGAAGATAATTTCAGCGCCACATAAACAACCATCACATTGGCAATAATGGCTAAAATAATATTAAAGTCATTATATTGCGAACGAATTGATAATAATGTGGTAAATGAGCCGGCACCGGCAATCAGCGGAAAAACTACCGGTGTAAATGTGGCATCATTGCCAACTGTGTTGTTAGAACGAAAAATTTCAATATCCAAAACCATTTCCATGGCAATAATGAAAACAATGATGGAACCGGCCACGGCAAAAGATGAAACATCAAGGCTGAACAGGCTCAAAAAGGCTTTTCCCATATACATAAAACCAATAAATAAAATCAGTGAAATAATGCTGGCGCGCAAAGCGCTGACTTTACGCCCGTTGTGTTGCAAATTCATAACCACCGGTAATGTGCCGACAATATCAATAATAGCAAATAAAACCACAAATGCACTGAAAAACTGCGTCAAATCAAATTGTTGCAAAATTTCCATTAAATTCATCTTTTCCTCCACAAAAAAACGACGGCGATTACTTCACCGCCGTCGTTCTAACAAACTAAAATTGACTAGTCAATCTTTTTTGCTTCAATACGCATCGCATAAAACGAGCGCCATACAAAAATCAGACCAATCACAAAGAAACCAACGCCGATACCCAGCGCTAATTTTTCGTTTTGTTCGGCCACTTTTACTGCCATTTCGGCGGCAAGCAAGCCAAACAATGTCGTAAATTTAATAATCGGGTTCAAAGCCACCGAAGCCGTATCTTTATACGGATCGCCAACCGTATCACCCACCACCGAAGCAGCGTGCAATTCCGAACCTTTTTCATTTAAATCAACTTCCACTACCTTTTTGGCGTTATCCCAAGCGCCACCGGCATTAGCCATATACAGCGCCTGATACAAGCCGAAAATAGCAATTGAAATCAAATAGCTGGCAAACAATTCCGGTCCGAAGAAAGCAAACGCAATGGCGAACGAGAAAATCACCACAAAGATATTAAACATACCCTTCTGTGCATATTGTGTGCAGATTTTCACCACGGTCTTAGAATCTTCTACCGAAGCAGCTTTTTTAGTATCTAACTTTATGTGCTCTTTAATGTAGTTTACTGCGCGATAAGCACCGGTTGAAACGGCTTGAATCGCCGCACCCGAGAACCAGTAAATGACTGCGCCGCCCAAAAGCAAACCTATCAGAACGCGGGCATCCAAAAGATTTAATTCCAACTTCAAGAGCAAGATGATTGAGAAAATCATGGTTGTGGCACCGATAACAGCCGTGCCGATTAACACCGGCTTAGATGTAGCCTTAAATGTGTTGCCGGCCGAATCGTTGGCTTCCAACAAGTGTTTGCCGTGGTCAAAATTCGGTTCAAAACCATACTCTTTATTGATTTCCTTTTTAATACCTTTTATGCCTTCAATTTGTGACAATTCAAACACCGACTGAGCATTATCGGTTACCGGTCCATAGCTGTCCACCGCAATTGTTACCGGTCCCATGCCGAGCATACCGAATGCCACCAAACCAAAAGCGAACACTGTCGGATAAATCATGATATCATCAAGCGCACCTTGTGAAGCAATGTAAGCCGCAGCCATCAAACCGGCCATAACCACGCCTTGCCAAAAGCCCGAGAAATTACCCGATACAATACCTGACAGAATGTTCAGTGATGCACCGGCTTCACGGCTGGCATTTACCACTTCTTCAACGTGCTTAGATTTAGATGATGTAAAGATTTTGGTAAATTCCGGAATGATTGCCGCAGCCAAAGTGCCACAGCTGATGATTGTAGCCAAACGCCACCAAATCAAACGACCGAATTGCGTCGGCGGCAACATATAATAAGAAACCGCAAACGTTACGGCAATTGAAATGATGGAGGTCAACCAAATAAGGCTGGTTAACGGCTTTTCAAAGTCAAATTCTTTTCTTTTACCGAAAATCAGCTTAGAGAAGAAACCGTTTAAGCCATAAGCCACCACCGATGTCATAATCATCAGAATGCGCATGGCAAAAATCCACGTAATCAGACGAGCTTGCAATTCCGGCGCATAAACATATTGAGCCAAACCACCGTCTGCCGTCCAATGATAACCTGCTGCCAAAACGATAAAACTGATCAAAGCCACGCCGGTCACGCCGTAGGTTTCAAAACCATCAGCCGTCGGACCGCAAGAATCGCCGGCGTTATCGCCGGTGCAGTCAGCAATCACACCCGGATTTCTGGCATCGTCTTCGTCAATTTTGAAAATAATCTTCATTAAATCTGCGCCAATATCGGCAATTTTGGTAAAAATACCACCGCAAATACGCAACGCCGAAGCACCCAAAGATTCACCGATAGCGAATCCGATAAAACAAGCGCCGGCCAAGTCACGCGGCACATAAACCAAAATAAACAGCATTACCAAAAGTTCAACACAAATCAGCAAAACGCCGATAGACATACCTGAACGCAACGGTAAATGCATTACCGGATACGCTTGCCCTTTAAGCGAAGCAAACGACGTGCGCGAGTTAGCGTATGTGTTAATGCGCATACCGAACCAAGCTACCGTGAAAGAACCGAGAATACCCAAAATTGACCATAACAGAATGTAGGCCACTTTTGACCACGGCGTATTGTTCAAACCGGCGAAGTAATATACGATACAAGCACCGATGAACAATTCTAACACAAATAACAATTTAGCTTGTTGCTTCATATATGTTGTGCAAGTTGCGTAAATCGTTTCAGAAACTTTGAGCATTGATTCATGAGCCGGCAATTTTTTAATACCGAAAAATTCCCATAAACCGAAAATCATGCCCAATACACAAATACCCATGCCGCCAAGCAGCAACTGATTACCGGTTATTGTATATCCGCCGATATTATATGTTGCTTCCGCCAAATTCGGAATCATCAAATCCAATTCCGAAGCAAAAGCACCATTAACGGCAGAAAACAAAACCGCAACCGTGGCAAGAACCATTTTGCAAATTTTAGCTTTGCTGTTAAACATTATTCTTTCCTTTATAAAAATTAAAACAATGGCCGAAATAAGTTCTCCCTTACTCAACCGGTTAGAAACATACTAAAACATAATATTTCAGATTGCACGATAATTTTTTATTTTTTTATTTTTCGGGGATAAAGTGTCGCTTAATCTTCTGATTCATTTTCTGCTTCGCGCGGCAAAAAATCGGCTTTTTGCGCATCCATGTAAACCTGTCCCGAACGGTCGCGAATATCGGTTGATGCACCGGCTCTTATCAGTTGCGTTTCAATATCATCATTACCGAATGCATGAGCATAAAACAGTGCCGTGCGCCCTTTTTGGTCGGTTTGGTTCACATGAGCACCGCTTTGCAACAACATTTCTATCAACATCGTATTACGCGCATTTGCCGCAGCCGCCATCAGCGGTGTTCCGTGCGGTGTTTCCTGATTAACGTCAGCACCGGCCACAATTAGAAGTTGCAACATCTTTTGTGCCCGCTGCATTTGTATTTGTGCGGCCTGATCAAACCTATCCTGATAAGTTTCGGCGTTACCGGAATGTGTTTGGTCTAAAATCTGCCGATAATCATTATCCATATCTTGCGCCACCGAAACAGCCGCCAACAACGGCGTTGTGCCGTCCAAACAAGGTGCATTCACATCTGCACCGGCATCAATCAATTTTTGCGCCACCGTTAAATCAGCATTGTTTTTCAAAACATACACCAGCGGCGTTATTCCGTTTTCATCGCGCTTATTAACATCAAATCCCTCGCCGATTAGCGTTTCCAGTTTTACAACATCAACTGCACCCAAATCATCGTTTTCCGGTGCAATTTGCTCTGCCGGTGTTTCAATTTCTTCTTGCGATTGCGGTGTTTGCAGTTCAGTTTTCTCCGGTGCCGTATTTTCGGTTATCACCTCATTTTCGGTTGGCACATTCGGCTCATCAATCAAAACCTCCAAGGCCTGTGCCGCATTAACAAGACCGGCACTCAGACTTATCATCATCCAAAACTTTTTCATTTTACCTCCTTGTTGTTGGGGGTATTTTATATGGCTGAGATTCTCGTGTCAAGCACGAGAATGACATTATAAAAGCACAAAATAACATTGATGGTAATATAAAATATAAAATTTGTGCGTGAAAAACACTCTGCACTTGTGTCGGTATATAAAATCCGCTATACTGCGACGCATAATAACAAGGAGAGAATAATGGCAACTCAAAAAACATCACAACAAATTCGTTTTGAAAAAGAGGCCAAAGCGCTGCAAAAAAACATAGCCAAGCGCAAAAAACAACAACAAGAATTAGAACGTATTAAAAAAGAAAAGGAGCAACAACGTGGACAAGATTAAGATTATCGGCGGCAATCCGCTGTTTGGGAAAGTTTATATCAGTGGTGCTAAAAATACGGCTTTACCGATTATTTGTGCTTCACTTTTAACCGATGAGCCGGTAACCATTAAAAACATCCCTTTTCTTTCAGATATTAAGTCGCTTAATAGTTTGTTGTTGCAACTCGGCACACAAATTGAAACCAAAGAAGAAGATTTTAACGGCCATAACACACAAACCATTACTTATCATACGCCAAAGCCGACCAGCTTAATCGCACCATATGACTTTGTGCGCAAAATGCGGGCTTCATATTATGTTTTAGGTCCGCTGCTTGCCAAATACGGCCATGTAGAGCTGTCACTGCCGGGCGGATGTGCCATCGGCGCACGACCAATGGATATTCATCTCAGTTCATTGGAACAGATGGGGGCACATATTGAAATTAAAAACGGCTATGTCGTGGCCGATATAGACGGCCGTTTGAAAGGCGCACATGTCACATTTCATTCGGCTTCGGTGGGCGCCACTTGCAATATTTTAATGGCCGCAACTTTGGCCGAGGGCACGACGGTGATTGAAAATGCCGCCAAAGAGCCGGAAATTGCCGACTTAATTGATATGCTTAATAAAATGGGGGCCAAAATCAGCGGTGAAAACACGTCAACCTTAACCATTGAAGGTGTTTCAAGCCTGCACGGCATCACTCATACCATTATCAATGACCGTATTGAAGCCGGTTCTTATGCCGTGGCTGCCGCCATTACCAAAGGACGGTTGGAACTGATTAACGCCAACGCCGAACACCTGAAAGCTCCGTTGGATATTTTGCGCAAAATGGGAGTAAAAATTGAAGCCACGCCAAACAGCATTATTGTTGACGCGCAAAACACTATCTTACATGGCGAAGATGTGTTTACCGATTATTATCCGGGCTTTCCGACCGATTTACAGGCACAATTCATGGCGCTGATGTGTGTTTCGGAAGGTGCGGCACTTGTTACCGAAAATATTTGGGAAAACCGCTTTATGCATGTGCCGGAATTGATGCGTATGGGGGCAAATATTAACGTGCACGGCCATGCCTCGGCGATTGTGCGCGGGGTTAAAAAGCTGTCGGCGGCGCCGGTGATGTCTACCGATTTACGTGCATCTTTTGCACTTATTTTAGCCGGCTTGGTGGCCGAAGGTGAAACCATCGTCAATCGTGTTTATCACTTAGATCGCGGCTATGAACACTTAGAAGAAAAATTTAAGGCCGTCGGCGCCAACATTGAGCGCATTAAAGAAAGCGACTGGTAAGCATAATAAGGAGTAATAATATGAAAAAATCTATGATTTTCGCCGCTTTGTTGGCTGCACCGCTGAGTGCAAATGCACAGATGTTTGATTTTTCAAATTCCATGCAACCGATTCAAATGTCTGAAGAATTTGTAAATCACTTAGAAAAATGTGAAGCATTCAGTGAAGACAAAAATACCGACTTTATGGATTTTGATATGAATGTAACATATACCATTAAAGGTCGGAATGCCGAAGGTGAATGTGAAGTAGAAATGTTCAGTGAAACCATGGGTATTGATTCGTTGCAGCGCTGTCATTTTTCTGACGACGATATTGCCATGTATGTGCCGGCCATTCGCTATGTGTTGAAAAACATGGATTATACGGTTGAAGGCTCGCAAAAAATGATGAAAAACGAAAAGTGGCAACTGGCTATGAGCATGATGATGGATGAGGAAAAGTGCAAATATTTCCGCTCTGAAGTTGATTTGACTAAAGCTTTGCGTGCCAAGTTGCGCACTTGCAGTCCGTATTCTGATACACAAGAAACCGGTCCGACCACAATTACACGAAACATTATCGGCGAACAGAACGGTCGTTGTGCCTTTGAAGAAAATATTGAGCAAAAGGCGCAGGATATGAGTTCCATTATTGGCAAAGATATGCCGGAAAATCTGCGTGACGCCATTACCAGTATGCCGGAAATGCACGTTAAAATCAAATGCAAATTTGATGCCGCACAGCTCAGTCAATATGAGGCTGTTTTAAAATCTATGATTATTCCGGCGGCCGAAAGCATAGAAGATGCCATTCCGGATATGGACAGCATTAACCCGCGCGCCGAAGCCGAATTTTTGCAACAAAACTGCGAAATGGACATGGATGAATAAAAAAAGCGCCGGTTTAAGCCGGCGTTTTTTCTTGCTTGAATTTTTTATTCACCTGCAGGCGCTTCATCTGTTGCAGGTGTATCCACAGCATTTTTGATTTCTGTATTTACTTCATCTTGCAAGCTGTCAACACTGTTGCGCAATTCCTTTAAGGTTTGCTCTATCTCTGCCTGAATTTCTTCTGCCGGACGCGTATCAATGTTTTCTTCGGCATTTTCAACCGGTGCGGCAATTTCATTAGCGGTGGTCTCCCCGTTCATCAAAGCTTGTTGTTGTGTCGCTGCGGCTTCGGCGGCCAATCTTTGTTCATATTCCTGTTGCCGTTTGGCCATTTCTGCTTCACGCGCTTCTTTTTTGGCCTTAAAATTTTCATGCCGCACTTGGATTTTCTTTTTATGTTCAACCTTATGTTGTTTAGCCTTGCTTTTCATTTGGCTCATAGAAACTCTGCCGCCTTCTTCTGCCGAAACAACACTCACCGAACTCAAAAGCAAAAACGCCGACATCACGGCCACTAAAATTTTTCTCATTTTGAAATAACTCCTTATTTTGTTATGCGCTGATATATTATACAAACCGATTTTGCAAAAATCAAGAGCCGTCTTTTTAGACGCCAAAAATTTTCAATCAACCTTTACCAATGCGCCGTTCTGATATTGATAGACGGCATAACTTTCATTTTTTTGCGGCGTTCCGTTATGAAACATAAAATGCCCCACACCTGTTTCTATTTTTTCATTTTTTGCCGCCTTTGAAAGCTTAGTATAATCAAACGAACCGGTTTTTTTTACCAAGGCCGCCCACAACTTAATCGCCTCATAACCATAGAGAGCCAAACCGTCGGTTTCAAAACCGCTGAGACGCAATTTTACCAACGCCTCGGCAAATTCCGGATCATCTCTTTTGCCGCGCAAAGCCAAAAAGTAGGTTCCTTCTGCCAGTTCTTCCATATCTTTCAAATATTCATCAGTAGCCTGATATTTGTTGATAAAAATTTTCATTTCGTCATCAAGCAAACGCAGTTGACGCGCCAATTTGCAAATATTTTTCGGGGTGCCGGTTAAAAAGGCGATATCGTTTCCGGCTTTGATAATTTGTTTAGCTAATGCTTTATAATCGCGACCGGTCATATCATAGGTATAGTTTTGCAATACCACCGCTTTACCGTGTTTGGCAAACTGGTCGGTAACGGTTTCGGCGATTTCAACGCTTTGCGGCTGTTGTATGTTGCTGACCATCGCCACTTTTTCACCGGCAAAATGAGTATTGTAAAAATCAAAAAAATCGGCGGCTTGCTCCGTGGTGTAACCCAGCATTTTAATTAAGCCTTTTTGCATCACTTTAGCATTTGCGGCGTCAACCGTGGTCGGAATAATCTGAAAAATTTTAGCCTTAGCATAAATCTGCGCCACCTCGGCAAATGCGTTGGCGCAATACGGACCGATAACCAAACTGATTTTATGATTTTGCCCCAATGACAACATTTGCGCCGTAGATACGGCTGTGCTGTCGCGACATTGGTCATCAATATCCAGCACCTTAATTTTCTGTTTTTTAAGCCCGCCGGCGGCGTTAATTTCCTCCACCGCCTTTTGGGCACCACGGGTTAATTCCTGCCCTTGGACGGCATAATCGCCGGCTTTTGGCGTAATCACGGCAACCGTCACTTCGGCCGCTGCAAAATGCGTCATTAAACAAAAAAACAATACTGTATATATTCCAAAATACTTCATAGGCAAAATCATAACAAATAAAAACGAATTTGCAAGAGTTTGCGCTGTTTTACCTTGACAAGCGGGGGACAAAATGCTACATTTACCGCGGCTTATGTATAATGATAGTAGATTATTGATTGTTTATAATTATTGACGAATAGGGATTAATCACCTGAAAACGTAAATACGCGCAATCATAAACGTCGAATCCGTTAGAAATAAGCAGGTTGTCAGTCAGAAGTCCCGTTTCACGGCGCTTCGGTTCCCCTGACAATTCTTCACAATTTTACGCCAAGGTGAACCGGCGAGCCATTAAATTTCAATGTATTATGGCTAAAGCAATTTCCAGTTTGCTTTCTGACGCATTTATCTTTGTGTTCAGATTGCTCGTATTTATTTTATTCGGCAATCCGTTGTCGATGTGTTTTATTAATCTCTTGTTTCCGCAACTGACGGCAAAGTTTGCGCACAACAAGCTCTATTTCGGCCCGAAAATTTGCGCTTTTTACGAAGAGAAGGCTCTGAAGTGGCCCTTTTTCTGGGCAAAGTGGTGGATGAAACTTGAGGATATCTCTCAATATCCGGTAAAGCGACAGATCAAATATTTCTTCAAGGTGGCGTTCAAAAACAAAACCGAAGTAAAAGCTCTGAATGCGATGAAAAAGCCCATATTCTGGCCTGATGCTTTTGAACTGCTGTTTTTTAAGTATGGTAACAAAAAATTACCATATCCGGCAGAATGTCATTGGAAAGAGGAAGGCGAGTGCTCTATCGGATATTACGTAACCATCACCGTTGCCGATTTTATGATGCGCAACACACGTTTGAGTTATAATGCACTGGCATCAGTAGTTGAAAAAGCCAAGCATAACGACTTTACTTGTGAAGAGCTGAAAAAGTATCTGGCGACGGGGGCTTTGAATGAAAGTCAGCTAAATTTACTGATTGACGCGGTTTCAACCAATCAGGGAAGCGGTGATTTTCCAATGCTCGGTGTCTTAATGAACTATGTTAAGCGTTATAGTTTGCGCAAAGAACATTGGCAACGCATTAGGGCACAATATCCGAAACCGTTTATTGAATTGTTGGAAGAGGCAGCTCGGACGGTTGAACAAGCAAGAATCGTTCGCTCGCTTAAAAACACGCCTGAAGGACACCGCACATGGGAAAAATTCTGTCAGGAAACTGAGGAAATTTTGCCGTTGACACAGGGTAAAATGGCTTTATGGCAATATAAGATTTTCCATAATACCGGCCATAAACTTGATGATGACGCAATCCGATCTCTTTTACATTGTTCGGATGAGAAACTGTGGAGGCTAATATTTGAATGGGAGAAAATTGAGAATCCTGTTGATTTTGATATTAGTAGCAATGTCAATTGGTGGCCCGTGTATCAGGAAGTTATGAAAGCCCGTAAAGGTTAATCTTTGTTTTGTATATTAAATTAAAGGCTGACGGATTTATCCGCCGGCTTTTTTTGTTGCAGATTTTTTTATAATAAACTGTTGCGTCGGCGGGTAAAATAGTATATATAACATGGCAGTTTGGAGCAGAAAAATGGCAGAAAGTAAATACATTGAAATAAAAGGTGCGCGGCAGCACAATTTGCAAAACATCAACGTTAACATTCCCAAAAACAAATTGACGGTGATTACCGGTATGTCGGGTAGCGGCAAATCGTCGCTGGCGTTTGATACGATATATGCCGAAGGACAGCGCCGCTATGTGGAAAGCCTGTCGGTTTATGCGCGTCAGTTTTTAGACTTAATGAGCAAACCTGATGTTGATTCCATTGAGGGGTTATCGCCGGCCATTTCAATTGAGCAAAAAACCATATCGCACAATCCACGCTCCACGGTGGGGACCATTACTGAAATTTATGACTATATGCGCCTATTATGGGCGCGTGCCGGCACACCGTATTCGCCGGCGACAGGTTTACCGATTGAGGCGCAGTCGGCAACGCAAATTGTTGATAAAATCTTGGCTTATCCGGCCGGTTCAAAGCTGATTCTACTTTCGCCGATGGCCCGCGGTAAAAAAGGCGAATTTAGAAAAGAATTTGCCGAATTGCAAAAAAAAGGCTTTCAACGTCTTGAAATTGACGGTGAAATTTACAGCATTGATGAACTGCCGAATTTGAACAAAAACCAAAAGCATAATATTGAGGTTGTTATTGATCGCATTATCGTAAAAGACGGTATTACCACACGCTTGGCACAATCGGTGGAAACGGCGCTCAAACTCAGCGACGGCCTTTTGTATGTGGAAAATATGGCAGACAAATCGCATGCCACGTTTTCTTCAAAATTTGCCTGTCCGGTTTCGGGCTTTACCATTGCCGAAATTGAGCCGCGTCTGTTTTCGTTTAATAATCCGGAAGGCGCATGCCCGCATTGCGGCGGTTTGGGCGCCAGTTTATATATGGATCCGGAGTTGGTGGTCCCAAATGAAAATTTGAGTTTGGCAAATGGCGCCATTGCCCCATGGTCGGTTAGTAGTCACTCCATTTTTTATCGCCAAACCTTGAACAGTTTGTGCGATTATTTAGGCGTTTCCAACAAAACGCCGTGGAAAGATTTGCCGGCCTATGCGCAAGAAACGATTTTATACGGTTCGGGCAACAAATGCGTGCCGATGGTTTATTCAAAATGGGTATCCGATAAGCCTTTTGAAGGCGTGATTCCAAATATGGAACGGCGCTTTTTGGAAACCGACTCAGCAATGGTGCGTGACGAATTGGCACAATATCAATCGGCGGCACCGTGCGAAGTTTGCCACGGCAAACGTTTAAAACCGGAAGCTCTGGCAGTTAAAATTTGCGGCAAAGACATTATTGAGGCCTCAGATGTTTCAATCAAGCAGGCGCTTTCGTGGTTTCAGGGGGTTGAAGAACAATTAACGCCGCAAAAACGCGAAATTGCCCATAAAATCATCAAAGAAATTGTTGAGCGGCTGAGCTTTTTAAACAATGTCGGGCTTGATTATCTGTCTTTAATGCGCCAATCCGGCACCTTGTCGGGCGGCGAAGCACAGCGGATACGCCTTGCCTCACAAATCGGCACCGGCCTGACCGGCGTTATGTATGTCTTGGATGAACCGTCAATCGGTCTGCATCAGCGCGATAATGATAAGCTTTTAGACAGCTTAACCCGCCTGCGCGATATCGGCAATACCGTTATTGTGGTGGAGCATGATGAAGACGCCATGCGCGCCGCCGATTATTTGATTGATATGGGGCCAAAAGCCGGCTCCAAAGGCGGACAGGTAATTGCGGCCGGCACAGTTGATGAGGTATTAAAAAACAAAAAAAGCCTGACGGCACAATATTTAAATGGCGAAAAACAGATTGAAGTGCCGGCCAAACGCCGCAAAGGTAACGGTAAGTTTTTAGAGCTAACCGGCGCACGCACCAACAATTTGAAAAATGTCAATGTCAAAATTCCACTCGGCACGCTCACTTGTGTTACCGGCATTTCCGGTAGCGGCAAATCATCGCTGATTTTAGAAACATTGTTCAAAGCGATTGACCGTGAGTTAAACGGATCGCGCGTGGCGGCCGGTCCTTATGATAAGCTCAAAGGTGTTGAAAACATTGATAAGGTTATTGATATTGACCAATCGCCGATTGGACGCACGCCGCGCTCAAATCCGGCCACATACACCGGCGTATTTACCAACATTCGTGACTGGTTTGCCAATTTGCCGGAAGCCAAAGCACGCGGCTACACATCGGGTTATTTTTCGTTTAATGTGCCGGGTGGACGTTGCGAAGCTTGCAAAGGCGACGGGGTGATGAAAATTGAAATGAACTTTTTGCCTGATGTCTATGTGCCTTGCGATGCTTGCCACGGCACGCGTTATAATCGCGAAACGCTGGAAGTTAAATACAAAGATAAATCTATTGCCGACATTTTAGATATGACCATTGACGACGCTTACGTCTTTTTTGAAAATATTCCGGCCATTAAGCGGCGCTTAGACGTTTTGCGCCGTGTCGGTTTGGGCTATGTTAAGCTCGGGCAACCGGCGCCAACGCTTTCCGGCGGTGAAGCACAGCGCATTAAGCTGACCAAAGAGCTGAGCCGCAAAGCCACCGGCCGCACACTTTATATTTTAGACGAGCCGACCACCGGTCTGCATTTTGAAGACATTAAAAATCTGATGAACGTGCTGGAAATGCTGGTTGAAGAGGGTAATACAGTCGTCATTATTGAACACAATTTGGATGTGATAAAAATGGCTGACTACATCATAGACGTCGGGCCGGAAGGTGGTGACGGCGGTGGCGAAATTATTGCCACCGGCACACCGGAAGAAGTGGTTAAAAACAAGCGTAGTTGGACGGGAAAATATTTGAAGGGTAAGCTGGCATGAGTGAAAACGAAAAAATATTGCTGCTTTCGTGTTGCGCACCATGCTCTTGCGCGGTTATCAAAACTTTGGCCGAGCAAAAACGTAATTTTGCCGTGGTGTTTTATAACCCGAACATTCGCCCTTATGCCGAATACGTTAAACGCCGCGACGAAAATGCCCGCTTATGTGAAAAATATAAGGTTGACTTTATTGACTTGGAATACGACAATGAACGGTGGTGTTCGCTGACAAAGGGCTTGGAAAATGAGCCTGAACGCGGAAAACGCTGTTCTTTATGCTTCCACATGCGCCTCAAACGCGTCATGGAATATGCCAAAGCCGGCGGTTATACGGCAGTGGCGTCGGTATTGGGGGTTTCGCGCTGGAAAAACTTGGCACAGGTCAATGAAGCGGCTTATCAGGCTTCAAGCGAAGTCGGCGTGCCTTATGTTGAAATTGAAGGGCGCAAAGGCGGTATGCAAGAGTTGCGCGCCGCACTGATTAAAGAACTCAATTTATATAATCAAACGTATTGCGGATGCAAACCGCATTATGTGGAAAAAGGAGAATAAATATGCAAAAGATTATTCCGCAAAAATTGCAAAAAGGTGATAAAATTATGATTATTGCGCCATCAACCGGCCTTAAAATCATCGGTCAGGACTGCCGTGAAATTGCACGCGAACGCTTTGAAAAACTCGGACTGACCGTTGAATTTGCCCCACATACCACCGATGAAAATTGGAACAAAATGCATACCGGCAGCCTGCAAGATCGCGTCAGTGACATTATGTATGCCTTCCAAGATAAATTGGTAAAAGCGATTTTTACGATTATCGGCGGTTTTAACTCTAACCAGATTGTGCCGCATTTGGATTATAATATTATCCGCGCAAACCCGAAAATCATCTGCGGTTTTTCTGATGTGACGGCACTTTTGGCGGCAATCAACGCGCAAACCGGTCTGCAAACATATTACGGCCCGCACTACAGCTCAATCGGCATGAAAAAAGGCTGCGAATATACGCTTGAATATATGGAAAAAATGCTGTTTGGCGATGCGCCTGTTGCAGTTGCGCCGTCTGCCGAATGGAGCGATGATTTGTGGTTTTTAGACCAAGAAAAGCGCAATATGATTAAAAACGACGGCTATTGGAATATTCATAACGGCAAAGCCGAAGGCACCATTGTCGGCGGCAACTTGTGCACCTTTAATTTGCTTTTGGGCACACCGTGGCGACCGGCATTTAATTCTGATACGATTTTGATGATAGAAGATACCGCCGGTTCGTCGGCTGAAATTTTTGACCGCAATTTGCAAGCGTTATGTTATCAGCCGGACTTCGCAAATGTTAAAGGCGTTGTTATCGGGCGCTTTCAAAAAGGCTCAAAAATTGACCGTGAAACGCTGGAATTTATCGTCAATAACAAGCCGGAATTGAAAAATTTGCCGGTGCTGGCTAATGTGGACTATGGTCACACCACGCCGATTTTGACCATTCCACTCGGCGGCACGGCCAAATTGGAAAACGGCAACCTAACGCTGGAAAAATAAGGAAAAGCTATGTTTTTGGGCATTTTATCACTGATTTTGCTGTGGGCCGGCTATAAGTTATATGCGCCGCGGCTGGAAAATAACTGGCAAATTGACATTCACCGCACTGCCAATATCTCAGCCAAAGGCACTTTGATGTTAAGTTATCGTCATGCCCAACTGGTTCAACTCGGCATTATTGTTACCATTCAATCACTATGGAGTGCGGTTATGGGGGTGGTTTACGGCCCGTTGCAAATGATTTGGATTGTGCTTGGCACAACCTTTTTAGGCGCTGTGCTCAATTATTACGGCGGCATGTATGCTCTCACTCATCAGGGACATTCTCTTAACTACATCCTTAAAGAAAAAAACAAACGCGCCCACCTTATATCCTCGCTGTGTTTAATGGCGGTTTTTGTTTTAGGCACAGCCTGTGTTTTTTCAATTTCGTATCACATTGACTTTTTGTTCCACAAGCACTCGCCGATTATCTATTTTTACTTTGTTGCCATGTTATTGCTAAGCTTCTGCAATCAACGCAAATTCATCATTGCATACAGCATTTTTGCGCTCATATTTTTGGCCGGCAGTTTTTATTTTATAATGCTGACTGCCGGCGAATTTCAATTTGCCACACTAAACTTAAACTTGGCCTATTATCCTGAAACAAAATTTGCCTATCCACTTTTGTTTATGGCAGTTTCAGCCGGTGTAATGAGCGGCATGGACGGCTTAAAGGGCGTGCTTTTGGCGCCGCATATCAAAAACGAAAAAATGGCCAAAGGCATTTATTTCGGTGCGGCAACCGCACAGGCGGCTTTGGTCATTTTGTGGGCGCTGATGCTTTTGGCATGGAATCCGGAATTTACTTGGCTAAATAAATTTATGCAACGCGCGGTGAATCCTTATGAGGTATTGCAAGGTCGCCTTTTAAACCACTTTAATTACTGGTCGGCATTGCTGTTATATCTGATGACCAGTATTTTGTGTATCGCCAGCGGCGGCACCTTGTTGCGCTTGACCGGCGTGCTGGGACGCGAACTCGGCATTGAAAAAGATGCAGCGCGCGATTTTGTGCCGCTCGGATGTTTCTTTTTGGCATTTATTATCTATTATCTTTCAGCCAAAAACTGGACGGGTGACGGTTTTTTCAGTCTGCTTGGTAACAACATGCGGCAAATTTTTGCCATCGGCATGAACAGCTTTGATTTGTTTAATCTGTTGATAACCGTTTATGTGTTCGCCTTGCTGGCCCTTTATTGGCGCAGTCGGCAAAAACCTTTCCGAAAATATGTTTATATTATCGCGGTGTTGCTTGGTCTTGCTTTGGCATATATCATCATAATGTGGCTGCGTTGGCCTTACGGAATCGGCGTTATTTGCGGATTAGCCCTAAGCTTGGGACTGATGGCGGCAGACTTTTTTTATCGTCGCCGCCAATTCCGATAGTTTAGTGGGTTTGCCAACCTTGCATAATGTATTGACTCAGCTTTTCACTAAAGAATGAACTGTCGCTGATGGCCTCACCTTCGGCAATTTTAGCTTGGTCTAGCAACAGGCGGCAAATTTCTTCAACCGTCGTGCGTTGAGAATCATCAAACATACTATCGGCTAAACGAATAATCAGCGGGTGGTATGGGTTGACTTCCAAAATGCGCGTGCTGGCAAAAGCGGTTTGTTGCTGATGGTTGCGCATTAAGCGCTCTAAGTGAATACTCATCTGGCCGTTTTCAACCGTCAGGCTGACCGGACTTTTAGTCAGTTTTTCGGTTGCCTCTACTTTGCCGACTTCATCTTTGAATAATTCAGCCATAAAGTCGGTTAATTTTTTCAAACTTCCCTCATCGGCACGCGGCGTATCGCGTTCCATTTTCAAATCCAACTCTGCCTGCGACACATGTTTAATCGGATAGCCTTTGAAGTTATTAAGCACCTGCACCCAAAACTCATCAATCGGGTCTACCAACAGTAAAACTTCAATTCCTTTGGCTTTAAATGCTTCTAACTGCGGATTGTTGCGCAAAGTTGCCACATCGTCACCGGTAATGTAATAAATTGTTGTCTGACCTTCTTTAACGCGAGAAATGTATTCGTCTAACGAGGTCAAACGTTCGTTATCATTAGTTGAATAAAAGCGTGATAACTCTGCCACTTCGGCGCGGTTAGCCACATCTTCGTAAATACCTTCTTTAAAGGCTATACCGAAAGTCTTCCAAAACTTCATATAGTCATCATAATCTTCCGAACGCTTTTTCAGCTCTTTTAAAATACGCGACACGGTGCCGTGTTTAATCTTGGCAATCAACGCATTTTGCTGCAACATTTCGCGTGAAATGTTAAGCGGCAAATCGGCACTGTCAATAATACCTTTGACAAAGCGCAAATATGCCGGCATTAAATCATCTATTTTATCGGAAATAAAGACACGATTCACATAAAGTTTAAGGCTTTGCTGGCGGTCCGGTTGAAATAAATCATATGGCGCTTCCGACGGAATATACAACAGACCGGTATATTCAATACTGCCTTCAGCCTTAAAATGTAAACGCATCCACGGCGTATCAAAATTACGCGAAATATGGTGGTAAAATTCATTATATTGTTCATCGGTAATTTCAGCCTTATTCTTGGTCCACAATGCCGAACCGGTATTAACGGCTTCCTCGCCGGCTTTACCCAAATCCAAAACAATCGGGTAGCCGATGTGGTCGGAATATGTGCGAATAATGTGGCGCAGATAAATGGTGTCGGTATAATCTTTACCGTCTTCGCGCAAATAAAGTTTGATATCGGTGCCGAATTTTTCGCGCTCGGCCTCTTCAATTTCAAAACCGTCCACGCCATCAGAAATCCACTTATAAGCCTGTTCTTCACCGGCACGTTTGGTAGTTACCTCTACTTTGCCGGCCACCATAAATGCCGAATAAAAGCCAACGCCGAATTTACCGATTAAATCTACGACCGAGCCGTTATCTTTGGCGTTTTTCACAAAATCGGCGGTGCCGGATTTGGCGATTGTTCCCAAATGATTGATTAAGTCGTCTTTGTTCATGCCGATACCGTTATCGCTGATGGTTAAGGTATTTTCTTCGGCATTCGGTGTAATGGTAATTTTAAACTCGCCGTTATCTTTGGCCACACCCGGATTCATCAATGCATAATAGCGCAATTTATCGCAAGCATCACTGGCATTAGAAATTAACTCGCGCAGAAAAATAAATTTTTCGGAATACAGTGAGTTAATCACAATATCAAGCAATTGGCTGACTTCGGTTTTAAACTTTTGTTTACGGCTCATTTTAATTCTCCTTATCCTTTATGCAGCGCGAATCGATTATCAATCAACGCCGCTTTTGCACTAAGGTATATATGGGAATTAAAATTACCCTCCGCAAGAGGCACGGCAAAAAAATCTGATGTATATTACAAACTTCTGATGGCTTCTAAGGCAGCACGCGCCCCGCAACCGGCAGCAATAATGGCTTGCCGATACGGGTTGCAAACATCGCCGGCAGCAAAAACACCTTCAATTTCAGTGGCTGTGCTGCTCGGTTTAGTCACAATATAACCGCCATGATCCAAATGCAGATACTTGCGGAACATCTCGGTATTCGGGTGGTGCCCGATGGCCACAAACACCCCTGCCACCTCTAAAATGCGTGAGCGGTCGCTTTTAACGTTGCGAATCTTGATGCCGGTTACTTCAAGCGGATTTTCTTTACCCAAAACCTCGTCCACCACATTGTTCCAGAAAATCGTAATTTTACGATTTTCAAACAAGCGTTTTTGCATAATACGCTCGGCATTAAACGAATGGCGACGATGAATAATATAAACTTTATCCACATAATTGGCCAAATACAGCGCTTGTTCCACTGCCGAATTGCCACCACCGATAACCGCCACTTCTTTACCGCGATAAAAAAATCCGTCACAAGTAGCACATGATGACACACCGTGGCCGATATATTTTTGCTCACTCGGCAATCCCAACCACTTAACCGAAGCACCGGTGGCAATAATGATGGAACGCGAGGTAAATACATTACCGCCGGCCGAATTACAAACAAACGGTTGATCATATAAATCTACTTCGGTAATTTCGTCATCAATGATTTTAACACCGAGATTAACTGCCTGTTGATGGATTTTTTCCATCAATTCAAAACCGCTGAGCGGATCGGCAAAACCGGGGTAATTTTCCACTTCGCTTGAGCGAATCAGTTGTCCGCCTTTTTGTGCACCGGCCACTATCAACGATTTTATGCCGGCTCTGGCGGCGTATATACCTGCCGTATAGCCGGCCGGTCCCGATCCCATAATTAACAAATCTGATGTATATTCGGCCATAAACTTCTCCTTTTTTTCCAAAATAATGAGCGGGCTTTTAATTTCAAGCCTGCCATAAAAATAAAAATCGCATAAAAAACTCTTGATTTTTGTAATAAATCAGCTACATTGTGAAAAGTTAAAACTTTTAATCAGGAGATTTATTATGCCTTCAGTAATTCATGATAATTGTATTAAATGCGGCACTTGCGCTTCTATTTGTCCGGTCAGCGCCATGCACTTGTGCGATGCACAAATGGTAATTGATCCGGATACCTGCATTGATTGCGGCGCTTGCATTGCCGAATGTCCGGTCGGTGCCATTAAAAATGATGCCGAATCTGATGCCGCTGCCATCAAGTTTAATGCCGAGCAAGCAAAAGTTTGCCCGAATGCAAATGACTAATTATGATTTAAGGCTTAAAGCTCAGGCTTTTGCCTGAGTTTTTTTATATCTGCGGCAAATATGTTACCAAATTACAGCGAAGATTATTTATTAGACAAGCAAGTCAAAATTTTGCAACCGATTGACGGCTATCGCGCCTCAACCGATGCGGTTTTGCTTTCAGCCATGCTAGATGATGTTGCTGTGCGCAACAATGCCCGCATTTTAGACGTCGGTTCCGGCACCGGTGCGGTTTCATTGTGTTTGGCGCAGCGTTTGCAAACCCGAAAAGTGCAAATCATCGGTGCCGAAATTCAACCGGAGTTAGTGGCGCTTTCCAATGCCAGCGCCCAAGCCAACGGTTTTGATTTTTTGCATTATCTGGAAACAGATATTCGGCAAAAACCTGCAAACGAAATGCTGGCGCCGTGCTCGTTTGATGTGGTTATCAGCAACCCACCCTACAGTGCCGACGATTTGCCTTCGCCCAAAACAGGCAAAGCCACCGCACATAATATGCAGGCAATTGATCTTGGCGGTTGGCTCGGTTTCTGTCTGAAAATGGCTAAGCCGTTCGGCCGTCTTTATCTGGTGCATCGTGCCGAAGCATTGCCGCAAATTTGTTATTTTTTACAAGCAAAAGCCGGCGGTATTACAATTTTGCCGATTTATTCCAAAGTCGGTCAAACTGCTAAACGAATCATTGTGGCAGCGCAAAAAGATTCTAAAGCGCCGTGCCGCATTTTGCCGCCGTTTGTCACCCATGATGCTTCAGGCGCTTACACACCAATGGCCGAACAAATTTTGCGCGGCGGCAAAACTTTTGCACAAATATTGACAGGACTTTAATTTTTTTTTACTCTTTAGGTTGTATGTTGTCTTCATATATATGAGGTGTGTCATGAAAAAATATTTATTTTTAACTGTCGCCATTTGTTTTACGGCCGGCGTTGCCATTGCCGATTTGCCGCAATATGAAGATGACGCCGAATTTGAACAATGCACACGCACAACCAGCATTTGGGACCCGTGTGTGCAAGAAGAAACAACCCGCTTTTTGAATAAAATAAAGCAACAATATCGCGATGTTTTATATACACCGCAAATTACGCAATGGAAAGGTGATATGAAAACTAACACCGAAACCATGCGTGATATGTATGAAAGCTGGATTGCATACCGTAATCGGCTGTGTTCGCTGGCAAATGCGGCGGCACGTTACTTAGAGCCGATTGTTACCGAGAAATACTCTTGCACATTATATCACACTTTGCATCACCATGATCACATGGGGCAAATTTTGCAACTGTTACGCGGCGACAAAACCACGCGCGGTTTGCCAAATCAACAACCAAAGCCGGTCACACTGTTTCGCATTTACGAACATGATGCCGAATTTACCCAATGTTTGAACGATAAAAAGGCTCCGAAAGAGTGTTGGAATGCCGAAAATGAACGCGCGACCAAACGCATTAAAGATCTTTATAATACTTTGTTTGAAGATGAACATGTCGGACAATGGAATAACAGCCCGAGCTTAAAAGGCGGCAACTATCGCGATCTGTTTGACAGCTGGATTGCGTATCGTAACCGCATTTGTTCGCTGGCCGATTTTGCCTATCGTCAATCTAACGCTCCGCACAAAATCAGCCTCAGCGGTTGCATTTTGTTCCTTAACAAAGAGCATGTTGAAATTTTGGAATCCCTTTTGGTAATGGCAAATTCGGCTATGGACGACGGCTTTGAAAATGTTTATGATGACGAAGGTAACGAAATAGAAATGCCGGTGGAGGAAAACGACGGCGGCCTGTCCGAAGGTCAAACCATTACACCGCTGGAGAGTCGCATTGACGATTCAAATCTGCCGTTTGATATTCAGTTGACCGACGAAGAAAAGCCGAGCACCGTAACAACGGAAACGCCTTCTGATAAAAAAGAAGTCCAATCACAATTACCGGCTTGGGCGCGCCAAAATTAAACCGCTTGTTAATTATACATACCTGAATGTATAAAAAATATATTGCATATTTTTAATTTGGAGTTATATACATACTTATGGGTATGGGTTTTCCATACCTACAAGTATGTATGGAAAAAGATACGAGAACAAAATGCGACGCACAAAAGAAGATGCAGAAAAAACCAGAAAAGCCATTTTAGCCTCGGCGATGGATATATTCTGTGAAAAAGGCTACTCTAAAACCACTTTTGACGAGATAGCCAAACGAATTTGTTTAACCAAAGGCGCGGTTTACTGGTATTTCAGAAACAAACCCGATATTGTGGCTGCGTTAATCAACGATTTTGCCGCCAAGCATTTTGATCTTGTGGAACAATACATTAACGCACCTGAAAAAATGGACTTTGACGACATTATCAATGTAGAATTACTGATTAACAAACAAATTCGCGAGGATAGTGAATTTGCCAAGTTTTTGTTTTTTGTTTCGTGCCAGATGGAATGGAGCGAAACAATTATCAGCAAGGTGCATCCGGCCATAGAGCAAACCAAAAATGTCGGACATAATCTGCTATTGAAAGCGTTACAAGGCCTGCAAAAGCGTGGCAAAATCAGACCCGAAGTTGATGTTGCCATCATTACCGAGATTTTGCGTATGATGTATAGCGGCATGCTTGAAGGTTTCTTTTCCAAACGTTTGGAACATGACTTTGACGATGTAGTAAAAACAGGATTTAATCTAGTATTTAACAGTATAAAAACACAAGGAAACAGTGATGAAAATTAATTATCCGGATTTAAAAGAAGTTTCAAAAAGAATCGCGCTATTTGTTTTATGCGTGGCAATCGGTTGGTATTTAAAAGGTCGGTTATCACCGGCACCGAACATGATGGGCATGGGCGGCGAAGTATATGTTTTGGCGCAAAAAGCCGTTAATGATGATATTTCGGCTTTTAATAATAAAATTTCATATATTGAGGCTATTAACGAGGTTAATGTTTTGCCGCAGGTTACCGGCACCATTGAAAAAGTTCTTTTCAAAGAAGGCAGCTTGGTGCAGGAAGGCGATGTGCTGTTTGAAATTGATCCGGTAAAATATCAGGCGGCCTACGAACTTGCTAAAGCTCGGTTAGACAGCGCCAAGGCAAATTTAGTTAAAGCCGAGCGTGATTATAATCGCCAAGTAAAACTGAGTAATGAAAAGTTTGCATCAAAGGCTACGTTTGATACTTCGGAAAGTGCTTTTTTGCAAGCTCAAGCCGCCGTTGAAGAAGCCACCGCCAACTTAGATATGGCCAAAAAAGATTTAGATGAAACCAAAGTTACCGCACCAATTACCGGAAAAATCGGTAAAGCTCTGGTTACAAAGGGCAATTATGTCGTTGCTTCAAACGTTCATTTGGCAAAAATCGTGCAAGTTAATCCTATGCGCATCAGTTTTTCGCTAACCGATAAAGAAGTGGCCTCTTTGCAAAAAAAAGACCTCAACGATAAAAATTTAAAAATGCATATTACGCTTGCAACCGGCGAAGTCATCAGCGAAAAAGTGGTCAATAAATTTTATGACAATGCCGTCAACACAAACACTGCAACCGTCACGGTTTATGTTGATGTCGCCAATGAATCCGGACGGCTTATTCCGGGTAACTATGTGCAATCTGCCGTTACCGATGACAAACCGCAATATTCTATTGTTGTGCCGCAAACGGCCGTTAACTATGACAGTGACGGCGCCTTTGTATATGTTGCCAAACTCAATCCGGAAAAAAGCAAGGAAAATGATTGGCACGGTATGGCCGAACAACGCCGAGTAGTGTTGGGTAACACCGTCGGCGAATCGCACCAAGCCGTCAAACAGGGCTTAACCACCGATGATTTGGTTATTGTTCAAGGTAATGTAAAAATTCAAAACGGCGCACCGATTAAAGTCGGTATCTTAGCCGATAAATAAGAGTAAAAGGACTCAAAGAGATGTTTTCAAAGTTTTTTATTGATCGTCCGCGTTTTGCTGTAGTTATTGCCATTGTAATGGCTTTGGCAGGTATTGTTTCGGTTATCACCATGCCTATCGGCATGTATCCGGAAATTTCTCCGCCGGAAATCCGCGTTTCAACCAACTATATCGGCGCCAGTGCCGAAACGGTGGCAAATAACGTCGGTATTCCGCTTGAAAAAGCCATCAACGGTATTGAAAACATGCTGTATATGTCTTCAAATTCTTATAATTCCGGCGCTTATGATCTTTCTATTGCTTTTGAAACCGGCACCGATCCAGATTTGGATCAGGTTAAAGTGCAAAACCGCATTCAGCAGGTTCTTGCCACATTGCCGGCCGAAGTGCAAAACGTCGGTGTAACGGTGCAACGTCGTTCGTCCGACATTTTGGCGTTTTTACAGGTTACTTCGCCAAACGGCACTTATGACAGCAACTTTTTGAACAACTATGTTGAAAATAACATTAAAATTTCATTGAGCCGCGCTTATGGTGTGGGTGAAGTGATGGTTTTGGGAGCCGCCACCAGCATGCGCGTCTGGATTGATGCCGACAAAGCCACTGCCTTAAATATTCCGATAGAAACCATCAAAGCAGCGATTCAAAGCCAAAACATGCAACCGTCGCTGGGCTCCATCGGTTCGGCACCGGGCGACGGAAAACAAGCATTGGTTTATTCTTTGGAAACTCAAGGTCGTCTTAACGATCCGAAAGATTTTGAAAATATTATCGTGCGCACGGCTGAAGAAGGCGGTTTGGTGCGCTTAAAAGACATTGCTCGTGTTGAACTGGGCTCGGAAAATTATTTGTTTAATTCAACCGTAGACGGTCAGCCGGCTGTTTCCATCATCATCAATAAATCGTCCGGTGCAAATGCCGTAAGGGCAATGAAAGCAGTCAGAGCCGAATTGCAAAAATTATCCCGTTTTTATCCGGAAGATTTGGATGTTAAAATTTTCGTAGATACCACCGATTTTATTGTTGCTTCTATTGAAGAAGTGTTTTTTACCCTGTTTTTGACTTTCGGTTTGGTGGTGTTTGTATGCTACATTTTCTTACAAGATTGGCGCGCCACATTGGTGCCGGCCATTGCCATTCCGGTGTCAATTTTAGCCACTTTTGCGGTAATGAAGGCGCTAGGGTTTAACTTAAACATTTTAACGCTGTTCGGCTTGGTTTTAGCCATCGGCTTGGTGGTTGATGACGCCATTGTGGTGGTAGAGCGCTCGCTTTTCTTGATGCAGGAAGAAAAACTTTCGCCGCACGATGCCGCGATTAAAGCCATGGAACAAGTGTCTTCCGCTGTTGTGGCTACAACATTGGTTTTGCTCGCTATTTTCGTGCCGATTGCTTTTATGGGCGGTATTACCGGTAAAATTTATCAGCAATTTGCCATCACGATTTGTTTTGCCATTTTATTTTCATCCGTTAACGCCTTAACGCTTTCACCGGCGCTGTCAGCTACATTTTTAAGGCCGTTTGAAGAGAAAAAGACCGGTTGGCTTGGTTGGTTTAACCGACTTATCAGCGGAACCACAAATAAATATTTGGTCGCCGTCAGCTATCTGGGACGTAAAATCAGTGTTATTGTGTTTATTTTAGGTATTATTGTCTTATGCATCGGCTTTTTCCTCAAAATAACAGCCACGTCATTTTTGCCGGCCGAGGATCAAGGTGTCATTATGATTAACGTGCAGTTACCTGAAGGTGCTTCAAATGTGCGCACTCATGAGGTTAATAAAAAGATTTTGGAAATTGCCAAGACCGAACCTGCGGTTAAATCGGTTATGAATTTGGAAGGCTTTAGTATTATGGCCGGTCAGGGCGAAAACGTCGGCTTTGGTGTTTTAAGCCTTAAAAACTGGAATGAGCGGAAAAGTAAGGCAGATTATTCTACCACTATTTTACAACGTTTGCAGGGGATTTTAAGCCAAATAGCCGAGGCTAAAGTTCAGCTGTTTGAGTTGCCGGCCATTCCGGGTCTCGGCTCTACTAATGCCATGGATTTCAAAATTCAATCTGTAGAATCAACCGACATGAACGAGCTTGAACGCGTAGTTAACAACTTTACTCGTCAGGCAATGGGACTGCCGCAGATTATGTTGGCATATTCAACCTATAATGCACAAACTCCGCATGCCTATATTGAGATTGATCGCGAAAAAGCCGAATCGCTCGGTGTGCCGATTGGCGCCATTTATTCGTCGTTGCAAACCTATGTCGGTTCCAGCTATGTCAGTGATATTAACATCGGCACGCAGGTCAACAAAGTTAAATTGCAGGCAGATTGGAAGTATCGCAAAGACTTAAGCAGTCTTGATAAAATTTATGTTCACAGCAATAAAGGCGTCATGGTGCCGCTCGGCAGTTTGATTCGTATTAAAACCGTGTTGTTACCGCGCGGCATTCAACGCTATAACCAATACCCGAGTGCCACCGTCAATGCCTTATCAAATTCCGGATACAGCACCGGTGAAGCCATGCAGGCCTTAGAAGATTTGGCAGTCAAAACACTACCGCACGGCTATACTTACGCGTGGTCGGGCGCCAGTTTGCAAGAAAAAAATAACCAAGGCCAAATCTTTTATATTATTGCCTTTGCTATTTTGTTTGCATATTTATTCATGGTGGCTCAATACGAAAGCTGGATGATTCCGTTATCGGTTATGCTGTCGGTTACGGCGGCCATGCTCGGTGCCTTAATCGGTCTGTTTGTTATGCGTATGTCGCTCAGCATTTATGCACAACTCGGCTTGGTCTTGCTGGTCGGTTTGGCTGCGAAAAACGCCATTTTGATTGTTGAATTTGCCAGCGAAGCACATCATGGCGGTGCGCCGATTTTAAAAGCCGCATTATACGGCACAAAAGAGCGTTTCCGTGCGGTTTTGATGACGGCTATGACATTTATTTTGGGTGTGGCGCCTTTGGTATGGGCAAGCGGCGCTTCGGCGGGCAGCCGAATTGCCGTCGGTGTTCCGGTATTTACCGGCATGATTATCGGCACAATGGCCGGTCTGATTTTAATTCCACTGATGTATATTCTGATTCAAACCATTACCGATTATAAAGCCGAAAAGAAACATGGCAAACATCAGAATTAAATGCGCTCAAATTGTGCAAACCGTTTTAGAAGACAAGGTCTTTTTCGGCGATTTTAAAACACAAATTGCCGCCAAAGACTTGCCTTTTGCCAATATGCTGATTTTGACGGCTTTGCGCCATTGGGTCGGTTTAAGCCGTTTGCTAAACTCGTTCTTAAATAAAAAAATTCCCAATAAGCACCGGACGGCACGATATTTAATTTTGCTGGCAATGACTGAGTTGCTGTTTATGCAAACCGCGCCGTATGCCGTAATTAACGAAACAGTGAAAAATGTGCGTCAAACAACGGATTTATTTTTGAGCCGGTTGAGCAACGCCGTGTTACGTCAAGTTGCGGCGCAAGCCGAAGAACTGCGGCAAAAATTAGCCGGCGAATCGCACTTGCCCGAGGATTTTACCGCAATTTTAAGCGGCTATGATGCTGCCACGATAAAGCAAATTGATGATTGTATTACCAATATACCGGCACTTGACTTGAGTGTTAAAGAAAATCCGCAAATCTGGGCGAAAGAACTCAGCGCCGAATTATTACCAAGCGGCAGTTTACGTTTATCCGCAAATGCCAATGTTCCTTTGCTTCAAGGTTATCATGAAGGGGCTTGGTGGGTGCAAGATGCGGCGGCCGCTCTGCCGGTTTTGGCTTTAGGCAATGTGGCCGGCAAAAAAGTGGCCGATTTATGCGCCGCACCGGGTGGCAAAACCGCACAACTGGCCGCCAAAGGCGCTGATATTACCGCTCTGGACATTTCTGCCGACCGCTTAAAAACATTGCAACAAAATATGCAGCGAATCGGCTTTGAAAAAGTGCAAACGTTTTGCGCCGACGCTATTGATTTTTTGCAAAATACACCAGAACAATTTGATGCCTTATTATTAGATGCACCGTGCTCGGCAACCGGCACTTTTCGTCGCCACCCCGAAGTTTTGCACCTTAAAACCATCGCCGATGTGCAGGCACAGGCCATGCTTCAACGGCAAATTCTTGACCGCTGCGCCTCAGCCTTAAAAATTGGTGGTATTCTGGTTTACAGCGTTTGCTCCATCACCCGAACCGAGGGAGAACAACAAATTAAAACATTTTTAGAGCAAAATAAAAGTTTCCGACTAATCCCTATCAGTGCCGCCGAAATTTCCCCTTTCGGCACATGGAAAGCGCCGCTGATTACATCTGAAGGTTTTGTGCGCACATTACCTTTTTATCATGGCGGCATGGATTCTTTCTTTATTTGTAAAATGCAAAGAATAATTTAATCTTTTTACGTTATCATTCTTCTTAATCAAATAAGGAGATTATAATGACATCTGCTGTTATCATATTTTTATTGTTTTGGCTTTTCGGCTTTATCGCAATGTTTGCCGTATATTCACCGCTAACCAATAAATATTTGCAAACTCTTGACTTTAAGGTCTATATGTTACCGTTTCCCTACATATTGTTGTTTGCGGCAATCGGCGGAATCGGCGGCTATTTGGTTGCCGGCAACCGCGATTTTATTGAGCCTCTTAATATGTTAAGGTTATGCCTGCCGCTGATTTTAGCCGGCGCCATATATCTAATGTCCTTGGTTGAAGGCGGCAAGTGGCTATTTTCGGCCATGGTTGCTTGTTGTGTAGCGGCTGCAGTATATATTCAACCGCTTGGCGGCGGCAATCCTTTTGTGCAATTGCCGGAGATATATTTTCGCACGCTTTTAATTTTATTTGGCACCCTCTTTTGTTTGTTTTATTACATTATGAACAGCACCCTGCAAGCGCTCATCATTCCTTCGGCCATGACCTTATTCGGTCTTTGCATTTTGAGCGGGCTTGGTGCCGCTCCGCTGTGGACGGCATTGAGCTCGGCCGTATTACTCGGTGCATTGCTTGCTTATTTAAGCATCAATTTTCACGGTGCCAAAATTGATATGGATAACGGCGCTTGCACAGCTCTGGCATTTTTGATTTTCAATCTGCTGATTATGCATATCGGCGAATATTCTTTTCCTTCCTGCCTTATTTTTTCCAGTGTTTTCTGGGCTGAACTTATTTTTGCCGTTTGGCACAAATTCACAATAACGCGCGCCGGTTCATTGCAAGAAAATACCAATTATTATCTGGCCGGCACAAAATATTCGTTTCATGTGTTGGCACTTAACATCTTGAAAATTTGCACGGTCAATTTATTTTTAGGTTGGTTTCAACTGTTTTCCAGTAATCAATATTCATTATTTATCATTTCACTGGCTATTGTTTTGTGGCTTAATTGCGCACTCGGCAAACAAGAAAATGAACCGCAAACCTTAAAAGAAATCAATCATGAATTTGTTAAAGATTTGAAGCAAAATATTGCCGAAGCCAAAGAAATTTTAACCCAAACGCGTCAAAAGGATAAAAAATAATGTCATTAACGCCGATTTTCAAATCTGCTTTGCCCGAACAAAAGACCTTAGAAGGTCTATTTCGCGTCACGGTTGTGGCGTTTGAAGACAAATGCAGCTTAAACTGCGGCTGGCGCTTTGCCGAGCTTTTGCAACGCAATCGCTTGTTTGACGTGCGCTTTTTTAATGAGCCTTTTTCAAAAAGTTTTTTGAACTTGCAAGGACGCAATTTTTATGACTTTATAGACCACGGCAATAAAATATTGCAGTCCACTCGTGCCGATATTTTGGTTTGGGGTTATGAGGAAGACGGCAAAATTCGCCTTAATTTTCAGGTCAAAAATCAATATGCCGTGCCAAACGGCTTGGCTTTTTCGCTGTTAGACAGTTTATTTGTGCCTCTCAGCTATTTTGCCGCACCGGAAAACTTTTCCGAATCGCTTTTAATATTGATATTCGGCATAATCACCGCGGCAATTGTGCCGGTTACCAACGACCAAAAACATCACCAACCGAAAATCCTGCAAGAACTTTTGGAAACATTGTCGGCTGACACCACACCAAAAGATTTTTCACGCGAATTTATGCCCTATATCATGAATATGCTCGGTAAAATTTATCTTACCAGCGCCATTGCCGCAGGTCTAACCGCCAAAGATATCAAAATTATTGAGACTTTGTTTAATGAAGCGCTGCAAAGCCGCCAATATATGCGTCTACCGGTTTATTACGGTTGCATATATAACAATCTCGGCCAACTTTATGAAGCCGCCTATCAATCGGAATTGCCGAACAAGTTTGACTATTTAAAAAAATCGTTGGCGCATTATCAAACGGCGCGCAAATATCTAAACCGCAATTATCCTTATGATTACGGCCTGATTTCTTACCATTTGGCACAACTCAATCATCAATATTGGAAACATACGCTTGATATGCAAGCTCTGCGCGATGCCGTGTCGCAATTACGCGAAACTGAAAAGGTCTACTCATTAGCGCAATTTCCGCAATCATGGTGCCACATTGAAGGCTTGCTCGGTTATTATTTGGCCTCACTCGGTTTGACCACTCATAGCAATACCATTATGCAGCTGGCTATTGATTGTTACCGCAATCAACAACAAATTTATGAGCAAAATACCCATCCGATGGAATGGGCTCAAGTGCAAGAAAAAATCGGCAAAATTTATTATTTGCTCGGCAAGCATGATGAAGATGAAAAATTTATGTTAGAGGCCCGCAATTATTTTCATTCAGCCATCAAAATTTATGAACTTTTGAATGCCAAAGTAGCCTTAAGCGCCGCCAAAACACTCCTAGCAAAAATTAACGATTGGATTGATTAGAAATTATGCCTTATTCTTGTCTTTGATACAATCTTATGCTTATCGGCTGAAATGTTTGATGAAAATCTGCACCGAATATATGGCGCTGCAAAATTTGCCGTTGCAAATCGGTTAAAGGAAGCAATGTTTTCACTTGTTGCTCAAATTGAGCATATTTATCCATTCCTTGAGAGAGACAATAAAAACGGACATTTTCATCGCTCAACAAACGATTTATATTATAATTTGTGCCGCGATTATAATATATGTCATATAGCATTTCCACATCCATTAGCATCCAATAATATGTCTTACGCGGCTGATAAATGCCGCAATCTAAACCGTAAGTTTGTTGTGGCGGCACTTGCGTGGTTTCTAAGTAATAAAACGGCTGTTTAACAAAAGAATATTTAAACAGACTCAGTTCGTTAAGAATAATGTGCAATATCACAAAAATTGCAACGGCACTATATGTCAAAAGAGGATTTTTTTGACCTATTTTATAAATCATTGGTGCCGTAATCATGGCGGCAAAGGCAAAAAACATTACATAATATTGGCTAAGCAACGCGACCCAGAAAACTCTTTGCAATAATTCACAGCCACAAAGCAAAATTAAGGACGCGACATAAATTTTAGTTTTTCGTGAGCGTTGCAAGTAATAAATTACGCCGGCAAATGCCATAAATATAATATCGGCAAACAATATCAAATATTTATGTTGCGATTGACTGCTTAAAAAATTGCTTAATCGGTTGTTAAACAACCAATTTGATTCAAAATAAGTTTCCCATGCCCCTCCGTAATACAATACACCGCAAAAAGCCATGAGCAACAATAGGGGTAAAATCGCCGCCACAACAAAATCTTTAATCTTGGCCGGATTTTTATATATAAACCAACCCACCGGCAGAACCAACGGCAAAACATCCAACGATATGGTTTGCAAAAATAAAAAGCCGATGGTCCATGCCACGCCGCAAATGCATAAATCGCACCGCTTTTGGTAACGAAAATATGAAAACAAATAATATAAACCCATAAAGTAGAATAAGCGCATATAAATGTCGGGCTTAATATTGATTAACGACGCCCACGCCGGCATACTGGCAAAATAAAGCACAATCGCCAACAACGCCACTGTTTTTCCACCAATAAAACGCCGCATAATCTGATAAAAATAATATCCGGTGCCAAATGAAATCAGCAAACTCAGTGCGCGCCCGATATATATGCTCCAAATGGTGCTATGCGGCAAAATCTTAATCAACGGCCATAAAACATACCACAACAGCGGGTGATGATGTTCAAAAAAATCGCGATACGGCACATCTCCGATGCTGACAAAATAGGCGGCGCGCAGATGTTCTATGTCATCACAAACAATAATTGCCGAGTTAAATAACGTCCATAGCACAAATAATACGTTTATGCCTATTATACTGCATAACAGCAGATTCAGTCGCTTATTTTGCGCCTTAAATGCCAACATTTTTATCTCCCGTATGTTTTTTATTGTAAAATACGTCTTACTAAAAAGCAAAACATTTATTTTAATTGTTACAAAAAAAATCCCGCCGAAACGACAGCCCCGACAGGATTTTTTAGGAAAATCAATCCGTTTTATACATTACCGAACGGATTAACTTCTTCTTCACGTGCAACTTTGCGCAAATCAAAGAAGTTCAAAATAGCCACCGAAACATAAATTGAAGAATATGTTCCGACAATTACACCGGCCGTAATCACAAAGGCAAAACTGCGCAGTGCATCACCGCCAAACACCAGCAATGCCAACGAGGCAAATAATGTGGTTAAGCTGGTCAAAATCGTGCGTGAGAAAATATCGTTAATACTTTTGTTCAGCAAGTCGTATTGCGGCATTTTTTTATATTTTTGCAAATTTTCTCTGATGCGGTCATAGGTCACCACCGTATCGTTCACCGAATAACCGGCAAGCGTTAAAATAGCGGCAATCGTGGTCAGACTAAATTCAAAGTGCATCATTGAAAGCAAGCCGACCGTAATTAAAATATCATGAAACAGGCCGATAAGCGCCCCCAATGCAAAGCGCCATTCAAAGCGGATCCAAATATATAAACTGATGGCCACACAAGCAAAAACCGAAGCCAAAATACCGGAAAGTTTCAGTTCTTCACCCACTTGCGGCCCCACCGATTCAATACGCTCAAAGGTAAAATCTTTACCCAAAATTTCTTTGATTTGGTTTACCGCAATGCGTTGGCTTTCTTCATCGGCGTTGTTGGCCTGTGCTCTAATCATCAGCTGCTCGTTGCCTTCGCCGACAGATTGTAGTGTCAATTCATCAAGATTTAACACCGATAAATCTTTACGCACTTGGTCCACATCAACCGCACCGGTTTTGCTTTTCACGTCAATCAGCACACCGCCGGAAAAGTCAATACCATAGTTAAAACCTTTTATTGCCATACTTGCCACTGAAGCCGCTATCAGCAAAATTGACAACGTATATCCCAGTTTACGCAATTTCAAAAAATCAAAGGTTGTATCTTTTATAATCCAACTAAATATTTTCATCTGTTTTATCCTTTTCTTTTTATAACGGCAATTTTGTCGGTTTAACTTTTGCCATCCATGCTTCCACCATTAAGCGGCTGACCGTCACCGACGTAAACATAGATGTCAAAATACCAATCGTTAATGTTACGGCAAATCCGCGCACCGGCCCACTGCCAAAATAGAACAGCACCGCGCCGGCCACCAATGTGGTTAAGTTTGAATCCACAATCGTGCGATAAGCCTCCGTAAAGCCTACGGTAATGGCATCGCGAATTGAGCGTCCGTGATTTACTTCTTCTCTGATGCGTTCAAAAATCAAAATGTTGGCATCAACCGCCATACCGATGGTTAAGATAATACCGGCAATACCCGGAAGGGTTAGAGTGGTGCCGATAAAACTCATCACGCCAAGCATAATTGCCAAATTCAAAAACAGCGTAATGTCTACCATGGCACCAAACAAACCATATGCCAATAACATAAAGACAATAATTGCCACAAAACCGACAATTGCGGCAATCACACCATCGTGAATTGAATCTGCGCCCAAACCAGCGCCAACCGTGCGTTCTTCCATGACTTCAAGCGGCGCCGGCAACGCACCGGAACGCATCAAAAGCGCCAAATCATTAGCCGATTTGGTGGTAAAATTGCCGGTAATAATACCGCTGCCGCCGGTAATCGGCCCGTTAATATTCGGCGCCGAAATCACTTCGTTATCAAGCACAATCGCCAATCTTTCACCCACATGATTGCTGGTTACTTCGGCAAATTTGCGACCGCCGGCCGTATCAAAGCGAAAGCTTACCACCGGTTGGCCGTTTTCAAACGAAACGCGCGCATCAGACAAACTGGCGCCATCAACCACCGGACGCTTAATCACCACATATTGTTCGCCTTCCGAGCCGCTCATCACGCGCGATGTTTTGCTGATTTTACCGCGACGCGCTTGCGCTAAAGTTGTGCTTTCATCTACTAAATGAAACGACATCTTCGCAGTTTTACCCAGCAAAATTTTCACGCTTTCCGGATTTTGCACCCCCGGTAATTGCACCAAAATACGATCCGAACCCTGCCCTTGCACAATCGGCTCTTTGGTCCCCAGTTCGTCAATACGGCGACGCACAATACCAACCGATTGGTCAATCACGCGTGCTTTTAATTGCGCCATCGCCGGCTCGCTGTATCTAACGGTAATCAAGCCGCTACCGTCTTCACCATCAACCGTTTCCAGACCTTCGTCCATTTTGCGAAATGCTTCTCTGGCCTTGTCGCGCGCCAAATAATCGGCAATTTTAACCGTTACGCCGTCTTTGCTTGAGCTCAAATCCTGATAGCGCACTTTCAATTTGCGCAATTCCTGACGAGCCACATCTTCAAGCGTGGCCATCTTTTCTTTCAATACATCGTCCATTTTAACTTGCAGCAGCAAACTTGAGCCGCCTTGCAAATCCAAACCCAGATTAACCGGTTGCCACCACTTCGGCAACTTTGTTTTATCCGACACCACATTCGGCACGGCAAAAAACACACCGACCAAACAAATGGCGATAATTATCAAAATTCGTTGCAGTGATAATTTATACATTATTTTGTTCCTTTGTTTTTGTTGTTTGTTTTTTTAGATTTTGCCACCGACTTTTTCTCTTCTGCCGGCAAAACGGCGCTGATGGCCATGCGATCAAAAACGATATTCACATCAGGCGCCACTTCCAGCGAAATTTTCAGCCCGTCAATTTTTGCCACCGTGCCGTAAATTCCACCGTTCGTCAGCACTTTATCGCCGATTTTTAAGGCCTCAACCATGGCGTTATGCGCCTGTTCGCGCTTTTTCATCGGTCTTATGAGTAAAAAATAAAAAATCAGTAAAATCAGCGCTAATTGCATCAATGTGCCGGCCAATGAGCCGCTTTCAATCATTGCCGGCGCTGCGGCATAAGCATCAGTAATAAACATTTCATTCTCCTTTTACTGCTATTATGTAGGTATTTTTATACCATAAATGCAAGATAAAAAACTACTTTTTTGACTTATTAACGGCTTTTTATGGCAAATAGCTGCGCGGATTAACGGCTTTTTTACCGGCACGCACCTCAAAATGCAGCTGCGGCGTGGTAACACTGCCGGAACTGCCGACCGTAGCGATTTTTTCTCCCCGCGCCACTTTCTGACCTTTCTTCACAAATAACCGGTCACAATGCGCATAGGCCGTAATCCAACCGTCCGAATGCTTGATTAAAATCAAATTACCGAAACCCTTCAGCTCATTACCGGCATAAGCCACCGTGCCGGAATCGGCCGCTTTTACCGCTGTGCCGAGCGCCGCTTTAATGTTAATGCCATCGTTTTTGCGTCCGCTGCCCAAATTACCGAAACCGGAAACAACCGTGCCGTTTACTGGCCACATAAACTTGGTTTTGCGGGCTGATGCCGGCGGTGTGTAACTCTCTGCCGGTCGTTGATACGATGTTTGTTTTGATGTGTTTTGAGCGGCGTTTGCCGTTGCCTTTGACGATGCAGCCGTTGCAGAACCGGCCGCCGAAGACACCGAAGCCGGTAAGAGCAATTTCTGCCCCGGCGACAGAGAATACGGTGTTTGTAGGTTATTCACACGGCTCAAACTCGTCACATCCACATTGTATTGCCGCGCAATGCCATATAAACTTTCACCGCGGCGCACAATATGATATTGCTTGGTCGGCAATCGCAATTTTTGCCCCACATAAAGCGTGTATGGCGGCCGCAAGCGGTTAGCGTTAATCATATCTTTAATCGGCACATTATAGCGGCGCGAAATACTATATAGCGTATCACCTTTGCGCACAACAACCGAGCTTGAACCCCAGCCGTTAAACCAGTTCATTCCGGCGCACCCGCTTAACAAAAACACCATCAAAAATGTGCCTAAAATCTTTTTCACGCTATAACTCCATTTTTATACTTCAGTATAGCTGCAAAAGATTTATTTTTGATTAAGGCAGAAGCTATACCAATACATTTTTGTTGACTTTAATGCTGATTTTTCATAATCTGTTTGGCAGAAAATTATAATTATATGTTTAATTTTTAATGTCTTACAATTATGGAAAAATTTAAGCTTTTTCACGAAAAGTATTGGCACGAAATTTGGCTGCTTATTGCCACTTTTGCGCAAATCGGAGTGTTTTATGTAGCCTTAGCTCCTGAGCCTCGCCCAATTTATTGGCTTGGCTTCGGATTTCTTGGAAGTGTCGCTCTGGTGTTTATCAGCAGTTGTCTGGTTCCCAAAAATACGACTGATGAGAGATGGGGAATTTTCGGCACCTGTTGGTTTTTATGCGCGTTTTTGATTACATTGAATGCCATTATTTGGGCATATCATTTGCAAAACACGCAAAGCACGGGAATATTTGTTATTTTGGCCGGATTGAGCGGTGTGCTTGTATTTCTGTTTGGTATTATATGGCAAACGGCTGTTCGTCATGCTGCCGCTAATACCTCGCAGAACCCCGCTCTGCTGTTTGATCCGCAAATGGTTTTACGAGTTGTGCAAGGCACGGATGAAACTCGTCCGGATCAAAGATTTTGCCGCGTTGTGCCATATATCCATTTTGTGCCACAAGCGCTTGAAATCGTCAACAAATACGGAAGATTGAGCCTTGCTTATGCCGAAACGTTATATGCGTTGTATGGTTGCCACTTTCCGACGGAAATAGAGATTGCCGTTATTAAACTGAAATATAACCATCTCATTTATTACTTAACGGAAGAAGGTATTCAGTGGTCCAAAAATGCACAAGCCTTGATGCAAATAGAACACCCAGAGGCATACCAGCAAAATGTGCTCAAAACCAAAAACGGTATGCTCTACTTGTCTGAACAAAAGCAAGGAAACTGGCTTGAAGCTGAAAAAATCGTCGGTGTTTCCGAACTTAATCGCTTTGAGCGCTTGGGTTATGTGCGTCGCACCGGAATTCAGTGGGAAATGACTACATCAGGCTTTAAGCAGGCCGAGTTCTATCGTGAGCCAACCGAAGAACATAAATCCGAAGGTTAGGCAGAAGAATCCTAAAGCTGAAAACCACACGGCTTAAATTTATATCCCCCTTATCTATACAGATAAGAGGGATATTTTTTTGGTATATAGACAACAAAAAAACCTCACCTTAATCGGTGAGGCTTTTCTTCCTATAAAAATAAAACAATAAACAAGGAGTAGTAATCAGAAGAACTGGCAGCTACCGACTCTCCCGTGTCTTAAGACAAAGTACCATAGGCGATAAGAGGTTTAACGACCGAGTTCGGAATGGGATCGGGTGGGACACTCTT
>JAEEGL014741818.1_pt1 | contig 131269 bp, 121 predicted proteins | sample 9134231 | NCBI WGS metagenome assembly JAEEGL01 (sample SAMN16246548, study PRJNA631951) | gut metagenome | biome: gut microbiome; feature: rumen; material: fiber-attached | host: Bos | place: Iran: Karaj | collected 2018-10 | reverse complement strand
ATGTTTACTATTTCTTTGGTAACGGTAGCTTCATCCAACGCTTTAGTTGATTTTACCACAGCCGGTTGCACAACGGGTGCGGATTGTGGTGCCGGTGCAGGTTGCGCCGTTAATATAGGTTGCACCACAGGAGCCGGTTGCACAGCCGGAGCCGATGTAGCTGCGGGTTGTCCGGCATTGGCTAATACAAATTTAATGCAATGGCGAATCGTCGGATAATCTTTAAGTTGGATACCTTCTTGTTGGGCAATACCGTAATGTTCACGCATCGCTGCAAACAATTCCGCCTGCTTGACCGTATCGATACCCAAATCGGCTTCCATATCCAAATCGAGTTCCAACATATCTTCCGGATAACCCGTTTTTTCGGAAACCATATTCACTATTTCTTTGGTAACGGTAGCTTCATCCAGCGCTTTGGGTGCAACGGCCGGTTTTACTACAGAGGCCGGTTGCTCGACGGATGTATGCGCCACCGGAGCAGTTACCGTTTGCGCTGTATGCACCGTGTTTACCTTATCTACAAAAGCTTGGGATCCTTCCATCACCAAAGAAGGTTTTACACCGTGACGGTAATTATCACGCACACGTAACGTATTTTGTACTACTTCTAAAACGGGATCTTGCTGACCGGAGATTCCTTTTAACCAATCTTGATGGCGAGCAGTATCTACAATACGAGGTTCTCCCTCCTGCCAAGATTTTTCTAACAATGTCATCCCAATTTGTGAACCGAATCCGGCCGCCAAACGAAGGGCATACTTGAAGTTATAATGGCCGCCCTTGCTCAGCGTAATGCCTTCCAGTTCCGGGTCCGCTTCTTTGAAATTGGCAATGGGAGGAACCAACCCCGTATTCAAACAGCGTACTGCAATGGCGTCTTCCAATCCGGCTCCCATCGAGTGACCGGTAAAACCTTTGGTGTTGCTGACAATGATATGGCTAACATCCGCCCCGAACGTAGATTTCAAAGCGTAAGCTTCCGCACTGGCAGACCCGCCACGAGCCGGCGTATAGGTTTCATGAGAAATAAATACCAATTGTTTGGCAATATCGCTGCGGTTGAGACCAAAATTTTTCTCCGCACGGGTTACCAAACGATTCATCACCTGGGCCACATGTCCTACATCCAACCGGGTAACATGGAAACCGCTGTTTGCAATCTCTGTAGATAAAAGTTTTGCCAACGGTTTCATTCCGCGTTTGGTGACTTCGCTTTCTTCTTCTACAATCAGAGAAACAGCCCCCATCCCCACAATCATTCCGTTGCGGCGGCGGTCAAAAGGCAAGGCAGCTTTCGTTACATCTGCTTCGGTAGTGGCGGCACCGGAGGCCAAGAACGCAGTTAAAATCCACTCGGAAACATTATCGTTTGTAATGTCATCTGCACTAATCACGATAACACGTTTGCAACGCCCTAATTTAATCCAGTCATTGGCAATTGAAATAGCTTGGGCCGTGGAAGCGCAAGCCGCACTCATGGCAGTAGCCGGACCACGTGCGCGAATCCATTGGCAGAAATGCGAGTGAGCAATAATAATTGTTTTTAAAATAAATTCCGAAGTAAACGCTGCCGGTTCGATTTCTTTATCCTTGAACGTATCTTTGTACCATTGTTCAATTTCGGCTTTTAAGGCAGGATCTGCAATTTGCATAATAAACTTATCACAAAATGCACGGACTTCTTTGGCTGTTTTATTGTTGAGCAACCCTTCTACCCGTTTTGTTAAATCCCCCATCATGCTGTTGGCAACCGGGAAAGCAGAAGTAAAAATTACTCCCGTTTCATCAATCATATCCGCCGGTAATCCCCAACGATCCGGCAAATAACCACCGGTAGAAGTGGGCTTATAATAAAGGACTAACGGAATACCCGCATCTTTAAGAGCCAACATACCGGCCGCAATTGCCAGTTGAAAACTGCGATCCATGGAGCGCACCCATTTGGCCGGTAAACCGAATTCTTTTTCCAAATCAAAAGCACCGCCCCGCGCGGATAATTTAATCGCTTGTGAGGCAGAAGTTAAACGTTCAAAATGATGATTCCCGTCAGGGGATTTCACCACAAATTCCACATGTTTATCAATTTGTTTTTGCTGTGTTTCGGCACTGACCGGCTCTATCATGTTCCGGCCTGAAAGAATTTCATCCAACACTCCTTCCCGAAAGATTTTGTCCCAACTGCCGGGACCGCCTGCGGCAATACCGCTGATAACTATTGATTTTTTGTTCATATCGTCTTCCTCTGCCTCGCCGATCGTTTGGCAAGCACAGGTTGTATTTTGATTAGCGCCCAACGCCTCAACAGCTGCAGGCGCGTTTTGTTTGACCCAGTTTACAAAAGCCGGGTTAAATGTGGAACAATCCCCGCACATATCGGTTCCTTTCCAATCTAAATGAATACCCGAAGAAATTAAATTGGCAAACAAATCGTTAAATTCCACAATACCACCTTTTTTGGGATGGTTGGAAGCCAAGACCTTGATGTCCTTTTTATCGGACAACGTGTTAGAAGCCAAGGCCGATAATACCCGTTTGGGGCCACACTCCACAAAGAGACGAACACCCGAAGCATAGGTTGTCTGTAATTGCTTAATCCACTCTACGGAATGAGAAATCTGTGTGACCATCAGGTCTTTGATTTTTTCCGGATCGCTGGGATAGAATTCAGCCGTTACGTTAGTTGTAATGGGCATCTTGGGAGAATTAAATTTTAATGTATTAAGAAAAGCACGATATTGAGGCATAGCCGGTTTCACAATGGCAGAATGGAAAGCATGTGAAACGGGAATTTGTACCGCTTGAATTCCCATGTTGTTAAACATATCAATTGCTTCATCAATGGATTTACTTGCTCCGGCAATTACCGTTTGAGTCGGGCAATTCTTATTGGCCACAGCCACATAACCGTTTATACGGGAGAGTTCCGGCTCCACTTTTTCCACCGGTGCCGCAATAGAGGCCATTTTTCCGTTGTCTTCTACGCGGATTTCGCTCATCACTTTTCCACGAGTACAAACAGCTTTCAACCCATTTTCAAAATCAAAAATACCGGCTGCAACCGCGGCGGCATATTCCCCTAAACTATGGCCCATCACCACATCGGGTTTAATACCAAAAGAGGACAGTAACCGCATCATGGCAATATCGGCCGTAAGAACTGCCGGTTGCGTCATTTCCGTTCTTTTAATAGCCGCTTCACGTTCAGCGATTTGCTCTTTGGTTTCGCCGGGTTTGCTCCATAACGTTTCCGTTAAAGTTTGCCCAATAATGTCCGTGAGCAAGCGGTCGGCTTCATCAAATGTATCTTGCACTACCTTGTATTTAGTGGCCAAATCTTTCATCATGTCCACATACTGAGATCCTTGGCCCGGGAACATAAAACAAACTTTGGGTTTAATTTCCGAAGGTCTAAACGGATAGATCCCTTTCATACGAAGATGAAGCGATTCGGTGGTCCATACATCTTGCGCGGCAGCAATTTTTTTGAAAAAAGCAATTTTTTCCTGTAGTTTTTCCGGATTTTCCACATTGATAGTTACCGCAAAACTGTTCGGCTTGGCAATATGGTTCGCATAAGAAATACTTGGCAAGTACGTCGGATCAACTACTACTGCCAAAGAGGCCTTGTCCAAAATATCCATTAGTTCCGCTTTGGTAGCAGCGGAAAAGGTCAGCACATCACTTTGGATTTTTTCACCCGGAACGTGTAACGTGTAGGCAGGTGTTTTTTCTTTCAACGGCGCAACCGTTGCAGTTTGTGTGTGGGAAGATTGCATTTTAGTAAGCAAAGTATCGTTCATTTCTTCCATTGCCACATGGAAATTGGTCCCGCCAAATCCAAAAGCGGAAACATTGGCACGGCGGATTTTTCCATCCGGCCATGCTTCGGCCTTGGTGATAACACGGAACGGGCATTTCGTCCAATCCACAATTGGATTGGGTGTTTCAAAATTTACGGAAGGCGGCAAAACCTTGTTGTACAAGGCCAACGAAGTTTTGATAAGAGCAGCAATTCCGGCTGCCGCTTTGGCATGCCCGATTTGGCTTTTCACACTCCCCAAACCAATGGTTCCCGGTTTGGCGTACGGCCCAAACAATTCCGTCAACGCTTCTAACTCAACAGCATCCCCTACGCGGGTACCTGTACCGTGCGCTTCCACCAAGCTGACATCGGCAGGGGTATATTCCACCTGTTCAAAGGCCTTTTCAACAGCAATTTTTTGCCCTTTGGGGTTAGGCGCCGTAATTCCCTTTCCTTTTCCATCGGAAGAAGCACCCACCGCCCGGATAACGGCATACACACGATCTCCGTCTTTTACAGCGTCGGACAACCGTTTCAAAATTACCATCCCGGCCCCTTCCGCCATGACAAACCCGTTAGCGCGGGCATCAAACGGATAAGACCCCGTTTCCGAGAGGGCACCGATTTTGCAAAATTTAATATAAGCGGAAGGAGACATCATTTGGTCCACGCCGCCGGCAATTGCCATATCGAAGTTGCCCATTCTCAGCCCGTTGACAGCTTGATCTACAGCAGCCAAAGAAGTAGCACACGCAGCATCCACCGTAAAATTCGTACCGTGCACATCAAATACATTGGCGACACGACCAGCAATCACGTTGGCCAACTCTCCCGGCATAGAATCTTCGGTAACCGGTGTGAATTTTGCACGCACCCCTTCATCTATTTCATCCAGCATTTTTTGACCATCTGCCGGCGCCAATGATTTAAACGCGGCCGTATTTTTCAAAATTTCATAGAGGAAAGGGCGGTTCAAGCGCGTATTTGACATCTCGTTTTTCATTCCACCCATTGAATTTCCGATAATAACCGCCGTACGGTTGCGGTCAAATTCTTTTTTATCGTATCCGCTGTCTTCCAACGCCATGCGCGTCGTTTCAATAGCCAAATGTTGGACAGTGTCCATTTGTTTGGCAATTTGCGGAGGAATACGATATTTTAACGAGTTAAATTTGAAAGTTTCAGGAATAAATCCGCCGATTTTTGAGTAGAGTTTATCTTCGGCTTTGTGGTCGGGACTGTAGAATAGTTTGTAGTCCCAGTAAGACGCAGGAATTTCAGTAATACAATATTTGCCTTCTTTAATGTTGTTCCAGAATTCCTCTTTAGTAAGGGCTCCGGGCATAATCGCACCGATACCTACAATGGCTATCGGTTCAAGGTTTTTATTTGTCATTGTGTCTCCTAACGTATTTTTTCCTGTAATACGTATATAGATATATTTTATGAAATTTCAAACACACAAAACAAATTTACAATGTTTTTTTATTAAAAAAGCTTGACAAATTCTAATTTGATTTATTAAATTTTGACCATTTTAAAGCATTTTTGATTTCTTTTTTGTGGAATCTGCTGCAAAAAACACTTTTTATTTCTTTCTATTCAAAAAGAAAACCGCCACAAAAAGAGCGGCGGTTTTAGATTTTTCTTCTTTTTTAAAATATTTTAAATTTTGTCCGAATCTTCTACTCCCTTAATATGCTCCAATTCATCAATCACGCGCAAAAGCGTAGGTTGCAGTTTGTTTACATACTCTTGCTCAAAAGTGCTGACACGCTGTTCCATACGTGCCATTTGCTTTGTAAATTCAGCATTATTTTTTTGCACGGCTGTTCGTAACTCTAATAATTGGTAATGCAAAGAACGTACTTTTTCCTCTAAATCAGCCAGCTCCAAAGAGCCACCTGCTGCCTCCTGAAGAACTTCCTCGCGCGGACGGAACTCAGCGGACGGAGCGGAGGTTTCCTCTGTATTTTCAAAGGACTGTTCCTGGTCCAATGCTTCACGGTATTTTGCTATAAAAACAAACAGCAAAACAAAACAAACTGTAAAACCTATTATTTGCCATATAATCAAATTTTCCATAGCTTTATCCTATCATTTTTTCGGAATTTTTACCCAAAATTTCTTTTTTACCTAAAATCGTATATCTACAAGAAAAGAAAAATAATCCTTATTTTTTACGGATAATATTTTTGTGCGTCACCACTACGAAACAAACAAAAAACAAAAACAAGGATGCAGCTACGCACACAATTCCCCGCCATAAAGCAGCCGCGGGCAGTGGACATAACCAATAAAAAAGGCCGCACAATATGAGGAAGGAAACTATGCTTATCCCATTAAACTTAAATTCCAATTTCATTTAATCACCGTTCCTGTTTTGCCCGTTTGATAATAAACAATACGGATCTCGATTCCTTTTTCTTTGGCCAAGCGAACCGCATCCGGATGCAATACACTGGCTCCGTTCAAAGCCAACTTGTACATTTCGTCAAAATCCAAGACCTCATAGCGCTGGGCTTTCAAGTTTTTATGGGGATCATCCGAATATACGCCGTCCACATCCTTTACCATTTCTACGTGAGAAGATCCCAACTGGAAGGCCAGAAAAACAGCGGAAACATCCGAACCCCCTCTTTTTAAAGTAGTTATTTCTTTGTTTTCCCCAATACCCTGGAAACCTGCCACAATAGGAACATTTCCCTTTTCGATTTCTTTTTGTAAACGGTCGCCTTTTAAATTTAAGATGTCCGCCCCCGTGTGAGAAGAAGTGGTAATCAATCCGATTTGGGAACCGGTCAAAGAAACAGAGGGTACTCCCTGCGCGCGCAGGGCAATGGACAATAATGCCACACTTACCCGTTCCCCGGTGGTAACCAACATATCCAACTCTCGCCGGTCCGGATTAGGGGTAATACTATAAGCATGGTCCAACAAAACGTCCGTTAAATTCCCGTTGGCAGAAGCCACCACCACCGGTATAAACCCTTCCTGGTAGCGGGATTTAACCAGATTGGCCGCCATCATTAATTTTTGTTTATTGGCCAGCGTATTGCCGCCGAATTTAAGAATACACGTTTTTCCCATTGTTAGGTCCATTGCGAACGTAATTTTTTAATGGCTTTTTTAAGCTCCGGTTTAAGTGCGGGATCTACTAAATCGATAAACAGTTTTCCATCCAGATGGTCCACTTCATGCTGAAATGCTTTTGCCAAAAGACCGCGGGCCCGCTTGACCTGTTCCACCCCATTTTCATCTATATATTTAATGGTAACATCCGTGGCACGTTTTACTTCCGCCCACAGACCAGGCAGAGAAAGACATCCCTCTTCTTCTATCCTTTCGCCGCGCATGGATAAAATTTTTGGATTAATAAGAACATAACGTTCAAGCGGAGCATTTTCTTCTTCCGATTGCGGAATCAAAATAATGGCCATACGGTAATCCAAACCAATTTGGTTGGCCGCCAACCCCACCCCTCGCACAGCCAGGCAGGTTTCTTCCATATCCTTGAGTAATTTTGGAAGTTTCGGCGCCAATTTTTTGTAATCCACCGGTTTTAATTTTTGGCGAAGGATATCTTCCCCGTATTTTGTTACACGTAATATAGCCATAATAGTTATTGTATCATATTCATTTTTTAAAATAATTCAGCACCTTTTGTGCATTACCTGCAACTTGCAGTTGGCGAATAAAATCGGGCGTAAATACTCCGGCCACCGCGGCTAATAAACGTAAATGCTGAGAGAAAAAGGAAGGTTGTAATGGCGAAAAAAATAGCAGAATAGCCCGAATTTTTCCTCCTTTTGGGGAACGGAGCGGTGACGGCAACACCGCCAACGCACCCGTAAAATGCGTCAACCCGTCCACGCGACAGTGCGGTAATGCAAGCCCTGTTTCTAACACCGGGCCTACTCCTTCTTGCTTGGATAACTCCGCCATCACGGAAGAAAAATCTAAGGTAGGTTCTTCCTCACACACCCGCCGGACCAATTGTTCCAACAACAGGCGGGAATCCGTTTGTTCTGACGGGAAAATAATTCGGTTCACACTGAGCAACTGCGCAATGCTTGTTGCCCCTTTCTTTGATTCTTCGTTCATTTCGGTTTAATGGTACAAAATAACAACTCACTTACGCAAGCCAAGCGGAGGGTTTAATTCTCCTATTAAAAAAGTTAAAATATAAAGGATGACTGATTTAGAATTACAAGAATTATTTACCAAATTCTCTGCCGGACGCACGCCCGATAAATGCGATTTTAATGCTTCGAAAATGTTTTCCCTGTTGGAGGATCCATTTAGTATTTGGTGTAATTTCCATGCACCCGCGGAAGAAGCCGTTTCCGAACCTAACCGTTACGAAAATTTGAAAATTCGTACGGATCGTCATTCTCGCGACGAATGGATTAAGCAAGAATTTCCCGAAGTAGTTTTTGTAACCGGCGAAACGGAAGAGGACCGTTTTAAAAATACCCTTGAACACATGGCAAAAGGCGAACAAGCCATTGCTAATGCACGTTTATGGAACTTGCCGGAAAATGTATACGGTAGCGTTAATTTGTTGGTACGGAAAGAGGAAAATCCTTCCGTCTTTGGCAATTACCATTATCAAATTTTTCAATTTAAGCGCGCCCACGATTTAAAGGAACATTACTCTTTGCAAGTAAGTTTGACATCCTTGATTTTAGGGAAAATTCAAGGATTTTTCCCTGAAAACACAAAGGTTTTTTTAAAAAATCATACGGTAGATATTCAATATAAGGACCATGAAACGCGCCTATTGCAAGAACTGGAATTTTGGCGCAACATTCGAGATGGTATTGCCAAACCGGAAGCGCATAAACCCCCCAAAGCGGCCGGGGCCCCTTGGCGTGTATATGCCAACAAAACAGTAGCGGAAAATAAAGACCTGTTAATGCTTCCGCACCTCAATACGGAAATGCGCCAATGTCTTAAAATTAACGGACTATTCTCTACCGATGACGTGGCACATTGTTCCTTGGAAAAACTGCAAACTCTTTTAGAAGAACCCTACGCCACCGAAGCCCATTTCAACGCCTTAGCTTATCTGTATCACAAACCGATTTTACGGGAAAAAGGGTGTTTTCCTCCCCCCGTAAAAAAACACAATTTGTATTTTGATTTTGAAGCAACCGAAACTTTTACCAAGGACAATAAATCCTTTGTGTATCTGATTGGTATTTGGGACAAAGAACAAAATAAATACGTCAGTTTTGTAGCCAAAACTCCGGAAGAAGAAATCCAAATTTTTGAACAATTTTATGATTACGTGCAGGACTTTGAACAAACGGCTCTGTATCACTGGACCGATTACGAAGTACGTAAAATGAAGAAATTGGCGGGACAACACACGGATTATGCCGAAAAATTGAACAAACTGTGTTCGATTTGCTGCGATTTAAAAGTAGCCGTCAATAAAGCGTTTTACTTGCCGGCACCCAGTTTCTCTCTGAAAGCAGCCGCTCCCGCTTTTGGATTTAATTGGCGTCAAGACGATTGCGGCGCAATGGACAGCATGGTGTATTTTACCAATTGGCTGAAAACCGGAAATGACGAACTCCTTCACAAAGTGCTGATGTACAATGAAGATGACTGCAAAGCCATGCTCGTTTTAGAAGAAGCATTGAAAAATGCAGATGTGCTGGATTTCAATAGATAAAAGAAAATACACAAAGCAACATTCTTTAAGTGGGTTGTAAAAATGCTCTCAAATTAGCTATGCTATGGGTAGGAGGCGGTTATGGCGCTTAACATAGTAAAACAATACAGCATCTTTTTAATCAATGAACCGGGCGAACTCACAAAATTTGCCAACCTTTTTATTCAAGAAAATATTGATATTATTGCCATGTCACAGGATGTGCGTTACGACGCAGCCGTCGTCCGTTTGGCCATCCGCCATGAAGACGAAATCAGCCATGCGCTTACCAAAGCCGGTTTTACCAGCGTTAAGACCGATGCTATCTGCCTGGACCTGCCTAACCGCGTAGGCCTTTTGCACGATTTGGGAGCGTTACTGGCCGCCAAAAATATTAACATAACAACCATTTATGGTACTTCTATTGGGGATAAGACCCGTTGGATATTGGTCGTAAACGATATTCCGCAGGCCTTAAACATCCTGGAAGCCAGCAAATTATTCCAATAGAAAATTCTCGCAAAAAAGCCCCGGCACAACCGGGGCTTTTTTTGTAATTTTATCTTTAACGAAAATAATTGATGTGCATCAAACTCACTTTAGGCCCACCGCCATTATTACCGGAACCATATATATCATCTCCGCTACCGCCCTCTTGAAACTTTGCTACAGTTTTGGCAGCAGCTTCTTGCGATTTGCTTACAAAAACTACAGTTCCATTTTCGCCGAACTTATAACTTCCCCTTCCATTACAACTTTTGGTTACTTGGCAAAGCGAATTATTAATTTCAGCTAAATAATGAAAGTAAGATCCCACGCTTTTGTTCTTTTTGTTGTATATAGCGGGTCGCGCACTCATAAAGGCCGCAATTTCTATCGTACGGTTAATGAGGGCCCGGGCCCGGGCCTTTCCTTCATCGGTATTTTCGAATTGGAGATACTGCCGTCCATACTTCCAAAGGCCAACCACATCTGCACATTTTGTCCAAGCAACATGGTCGGGGTCGGCAACCATCTCAGCAAATGGAGCATTCCTTAGAGGCGTACCATATGGATTGCCTTCTACCATTTGACACAATGTAAGCGCTGTTATTTCAGTAGAATTATTTATTTCGGCGCACGATGGTACCGTAAAGACAAAAAGGATAAGTACGGCTAGCAAAATTTTGTTTTTCACGTTAAATTCTCCTTATCCTTATCTTAGCGATTACACGCGAAAATAACAAGGGACTAAAGACCTAGAACACAGGGTAAAAAGGACCTATATAAAAATAGGTCCTATTTCAAAGATGCTTTTTGCGCTTTTAACTGTGCTTTCCACCGTTTTTTGGCTTGTTTGTGTTTTTCTTTGGCAACACCCGTCAACAAATCTTCTACCCGTTGCGCTTTGATTTTGGATAAATTCTGTTCATCTTCCCGAATTTTAGCTTCCCAACGGTCCAATCGTTCCCGCTGCTGTGCCACATAACTTTTCATGTAAGACAAATGGTCCTCTACTCCGGCAGAAACAATTTTTTCCACTTCGTCCTTTACGGCTGTTTTTTCCTTTTCGGATGCTTTCTTATATTGTTTGACCAATTGATTGAGTTGTTTGCGGCGCATTTTAAACTCTTTTTTCTGTGCCGCCGTTACTGTAGGAAGAGGAAAAATCACCTTTTTTTCTTGTGCATATACTCCCGTTACCAACCCAACCGATAAAACCAGAACTCCTATTAATTTATGCATAAATGCTCCTAATCTAATGCAGTATCATGCACGCCGGCTTCTTCAAAACCTTTCGCGCGCAGTTTACAAGAATCACAATGTCCGCAGGGTTTTTCCCCTCCGGCATAACAACTCCACGTCCATTCAAACGGAACTTTTAAGGAAGCTGCCAACTTAACAATTTCCGCTTTTGACAGATACATAAGAGGGGCCAACACCTCTATTCCTTCGGTTACGCCCAGTTTGGTCCCCAAATTAATGGCTTGAGCGGCTGCCCGGTAAAAATCCGGCGAACAATCCGGATACCCCGAAAAATCCACTGCGTTGGGGCCCGCAATAATACAATCGGCACCGATACTATCCGCCAAAGAAGAGGCCAATGATAAAAAAAGTAAATTTCTTCCCGGCACATAGGTAGAGGGAATCCCTTCGGTTGGGATTTTTTCTACCGGAACGTCCGGCAATTTCTGGTGCATGTCAATCAACGAACAAACCGGAGAAAGCCACGGCAAATCAAGCGTAATAAAATGTTGTTTAATTCCTAATTTCTGCCCGATTTTGCGAGCCGTTTGAATTTCTTTTTCGTGTCGTTGCCCGTAAGAAATACTTAATGTTTCACAAGTGTAGCCGTTAGCCAAAGCCCAGTATAAGCAAGTAGTAGAATCCAGCCCGCTGGAAAACAACACCACCGCTTTTTTACGTGAAAAACCCGGTTTCCGTTTTACGGCAAAGGGAGTGGCTACTTTATTCGATATTTTGTTCATCCAAAATTCCCAATACTTCAAAATCGTCAATGGCTTTTTGATCTTTTTCCGTCACGGTATCCATATATTTAATGGCATAAATGGCCAATGTCACACGCGGATCCAAATCCCCTTCCGCGGCACTGTTGTATTGCCCTAACAACATAGCATCCGCCCCTTTACTGGCAATAAACTTACGGCCTCTTTCTACCCCGTATTTTAAAGAGTCCCGCCCAGGTTTTAAATTCCGCACACGCAACAAACCAATTGTTCCGTAAGCACGTGTAATCTCTTTACGGCTGGAAACTACCTGAATTTGAGCAGGGTCCGTTGCATGAAACTCCGGCCCAATCGGAATCCAATCCAATGAACTGTTATCCAGCGTAGCACAACCCACCGCTAACAAAATACTTAAAAACATTATTTTTTTCATATACGCTCCTATCTTTTTTGACCGGCTAATTGCCCACAAGCGGCCAGAATATCGTTGCCCATACTTTTGCGGATTGTTACTCCTATCCCCATGGCTTTTAACCCTGCCGCAAAATCTTTCACAACAACATCCTCCGTTTTTTCGCCGCGTCCTAAATTACACGCAATTAAGTTTACGTGCAACAAATAATTATCTTTAATACTGTAAATCCAATCGGCCAACTTACGCAGATGTTCCGGCCGACTGTTCACATTTTCAATAACGGCATATTCCAAAAAAACCTGACGGCCCGTCATGGCAATATATTCTTCTAAAGCTTTTCGTAAATCTTCCAAATCGAATTTACGGTTGACCGGCATTAGTTTGGACCGTTCCGCATTGTCGGCATTGTGCAATGAAAGCGCCAAATTTGCTTGTGGTAAATCCACGGCCAGTTTATGTAATTTATCCGCTATACCCGAGGTGGAAACAGAAATATGACGTGCCCCGATATTCAAAAAGTCCGCACTGGAAAGCTCCCGTGCTGCCTTTACAACATTTACATAATTAAGCAGTGGCTCCCCCATCCCCATAAAAACGACGCTTCCGATACGATCTCCCAGTTTTTCTCGGTGAATGTATTGGTACCACATTAACACTTGGTCCGTTATTTCTTCTTGTGTTAAATCTCGCTTAAATCCCATTTTACCGGTACTGCAAAAAGCACAACGCATTGCACACCCCACTTGAGAAGACACACATACACTCCAACTATCCTGCGGTTTAAGCAATACGGTTTCTATTTGCAATCCATCGTGCAACGTCAACAATGCTTTGGCAACTTTATCTTTTTGGGAACATAAAATTTTGCTTACTTTAAAACAAAGAATCGGGTAATTTTTCTTTAAATTTTCGCGTAAATCAGTGGGGAGGTTGGTAGCTTCGTCCCAAGAAGAGATCCCTTTTTTAAAAAGAGCTTCTTGCACTTGTTTGATACGAAAACTGGGCAACCCTGCCTCTTTGATATATTGTTTGATTGATTCAAAATTCATGCTGGGGTCCTTGTACAGATAATTAGTTTTATTGTAGCATTTTTCCTATGGTATGTCTTTTTGCAGAAATTTTGCTATAATAGGTGCACGATGAGCGAACAACTTAAATTTAGCACGGCCGGTTTCCGGTCCATTTTGGCAGATGGCTTGACGGCGCAGTCTGTACAACGGTTGGCATACGGGATTTCCGAACATATTTTGGAGCATCCTTTTTACGGTTTTGATGGCGAAGGATACAAAAAGCAATGTGCCCAAAACGCCGTTAAACAGAAAAAACCTCTTGTATTAGTGGGGTTTGATACCCGCTTTTTGTCCAAAGAGCTGGCTTACGTGGCCGCTAACGCTTTGGCACAAAACGGGATTTCTGTTATCGTCTCCGAAAAACCGCTGCCCACCCCCGTGGCGGAATGGGCTGTTATTACAGAAGGAGCGTTGGGCGCCATCGTTATCACCGGTAGTGAAGGACAATATAATGTAGGCGGCTTGAAATGGATTTCCTTCTATGGGGGCATTGCAAACAACGAAATTGTGGAGGATATCGAAAAACGAATCCCCGGCCCCGGTGCCCAAATTTTGAAAGCATCTTCTACAGATTTCGGGCATCTCAATGCGGCCGCCGTTACCAAAGATTTCCGTAAAGAATATTTGGCTCATTTGGAAGGGCTCATCAACACACGGGCACTCAAACAATCCCATCTTAAAATAGCGATAGATCCGTTGTTCGGTTCCGCAAAATACTATCTGCGCGATTTTTTGGAGAAACATAAAATTACCGTGGAAGGTATCCATGAAGGGGATGATGTCCTCTTTGGTGGAAAAACTCCCAATGCGGGCCCTGTAAGCTTAACGGAACTTAAAAAATTAGTTGTAGCCAAAAAAATGCATTTGGGAATTGCCTGCAACCCGGACTGTGATAAATTCGGGCTCATTGACCCCGATGGAAATTGGATTTCTCCCAACGAGATTGCTCCTATGATTTTGGACCATTTGGTCCGCAATAAAAAACGCAGAGGTCGCATTTGCCGCAGCGTAATTACATCCAGTTTAGTAGATCAAGTAGCCAAAGCAAACGGCTTGATGTTGCGTGATACTCCCGTTGGATTTAAATACATTACGGATCTTATGATCAGCGGACAATATTTAATGGGAATGGAAGAATCCGGCGGAATTGCTGTAGCCGGACACATCCCGGATAAAGACGGATTGCTCGCCTGTTTTCTTGCCGTAGATATGCTGGCAACCGAAAAGAAAACTTTTAAACAACTTAAAAAAGATTTTTACAAAAGATACACCCCGCTATTTGACCAAAAAGTTAGTATCCCCAAGACGGAAACTGAAATCAACCGCATCATGGAACGGTTGGATATCAAGCCACCTCTTTCGATTCATAAAACTTCCGTTTGGCGTATTGACTCCACGGATGGGTTCAAGTTTATCTTGAAAGGTGGCAGTTGGTTGGCCATCCGCCCGTCCAGCACGGAACATCTCATCCGCATTTACGCCGAAGCTCAGGACGAAAAATTGCCTGCCGTGCTTATAAAAGAAGGGAAAAAAATAATCGAAAGCATTGTTTAGTTGCCCCTTTTGGCAACGAGGAATCGTATGGTACGTATTCAAAAAATAATCGCCCGGGAAGTTTTGGATTCCCGCGGTTTCCCCACGGTAGCGGCAACGGTTGTATTGGATGATGGAAACGTTGGCACAGCTTCTGTACCCAGCGGCGCTTCCACCGGTTCGCATGAAGCCCTTGAACTGCGAGACGGCGGCCCGCGTTACAACGGAAAAGGTGTTTTGAAAGCCATAGAAAATGTCCACCACATCAGCCAACATCTTGCAGGGCTCGACCCCTTTGATATCCGCCAAATAGACGAAAAAATGATTTCCATGGACGGAACAGCCCTTAAATCCAACTTGGGGGCAAATGCTCTATTAGCTATTTCCATGGCGGTACTACGGGCAGGCAGTCACAGTGCCCAAGTCCCCCTGTACCAACATTTACGGAATGTATATCACTTGCCTCACGTTTCCTATTTATTACCTACCCCAATGCTCAACATTATAAACGGTGGAAAACACGCCGACTCCGGGTTGGACGTACAGGAATTTATGATTGTGCCCACGCACGCCCCCACTTTTGCGGAAGCATTACGCGCTTCCACCGAAATCTACCACACCCTTCGCCGTTTGCTTCAAGAAGAAGGCCTTGTAATTGCCGTGGGAGATGAAGGCGGCTTCGCACCCAAAATTACCAAACACGAAAACGTATTGAAAACAATTTTAAAATCGGCCAAAAAAGCGGGGCACGAAGATATCTCTTTGGCTATGGACTGCGCGGCCAGTGAATTCTTTACCAACGGGGCTTATCATTTTGAAGGAAAACTCTATTCTTCTAACGAACTCTGTTCCATTTATACAAATTGGTGCAAACATTATCCGATAATCTCCATAGAAGATCCTTTGCAGGAAGATGATTGGGATGGGTGGAAATACCTTACCGAAAAATTGGGTAAAAAAATAAATTTAGTTGGCGATGATTTGTTTGTTACAAACCCACAACGCTTAACACTAGGCATTGAAAAACAGGCCGCTAACAGTATCTTAATTAAGGTAAATCAAATTGGAACCGTTTCGGAAACAATCGATGTAATGCAACTTGCACAAAAACACGGATATACTTGCATTATATCCCACCGCTCCGGCGAAACGGAAGATACTTTTATTGCCGATTTGGCTGTGGCCACAAATGCAGGGGCTATCAAGACCGGAGCTCCAGCCCGCTCTGAACGTACGGCCAAATATAATCGTTTATTACAAATAGAAGCAGAGTTGGGCAAGAAAGCACGCTATGCAAAGGATTGCGTGTTTAAGAAATAATTATGTTAGAAAAATTAACCCCTAAACAAAAAATGTTGCTTGGTGCCGTCGGGATTGTTTTGCTGTGTATTTTTGTGCTGGGCAGTAGTATCGCAAGTTTATTGCACAATAAGCTAGAGATGCGCCGCCTTGCGCAGCGGCAACGCGCGTTGGAGAAACAATACGAAGTATTGCAAGTTCGCTTGCAAGAGTTACAACAACAAAATCCACAAGTATTAGAAGCATTAGCCCGCAGTGAATACCACATGGTAAAACCGGGCGAGATAGAATTTAGGTTTGCAAATGACGATTAAAGTAACCCCCCTTTCTGTAGGGCCCATGGCGAATTGTTGTTATCTCGTTTCAGACGGGAAAGATGCCTTGCTAATAGACCCAGCATGGGATATACCTACCATTGAAGAAGCCCTTACCAAAAATAATTTACATCTAATTGGCGTATTGTTTACCCATGGACATTTTGACCATGTTAAATTTTCACAAACACTTTTAGAAAAGTACCGTTTAAAAGCATACTTGGAAGAAAGCGATGTTGATTTGTCCGGATTAGCTCCCGCCTTGTTACACACTTATCGAGGGGATCAACACTTGCGAATCGGTCCTTTTGAAATTACTGTTTTGGCAACGCCCGGCCACACAGCCGGTTGCGTGTGCATACAAATTGGGAATAATCTTTTTACGGGAGATACACTTTTCCCGGGGGCATGTGGACGGGTAGATTTACCCACATCCAGCCCGTGTGCCATGGCACAAAGTTTAAAACGGATTGCCGCTCTGCCGGAAGATACCATCGTATACGCCGGACATAGTTATGCAGACCGTTGCCGCTCCAGTGTCGGCGAAGAAAAATTGAAAAATCCTTTTATGCGTAACGCATTGCGCGGGGAGAATTTTTAATGCATCCTGTTTTCCTAAAAATTGGGTCCTTTGAATTAGCTACCTACGGGGTAATGACAGCGTTGGGCTACGCAGCCGCTGCCTTGTATTTGTTACCTCGATTAAAAAAAATAAATTTGGATAAAGATACTTTTTGGAACCTTCTTTTTATTGCGTTTGTGGGAGCAATTGTAGGGGCCAAACTCCTTTTTATTATTGTTTCATGGCAAGAACTGGGAGCAAATTTTATTCAAAAAATCGCAACTATCCTCAGAGATTTCCGATATGGGTTTGTATTTTTCGGGGGAATGATTACCGCGGTTATCGCTCTGGTTTGGTACATGAAACGCAAAAAATTACCCATTTCAAAAACAGCGGATCTTTTGATTATTGCTCTGCCGTTAGGGCATGCTTTGGGTAGAATCGGCTGTTTTTGTGCCGGTTGTTGCTACGGAAAACCTACTTCTTTGCCTTGGGGTGTTACATTCACACATCCGCAGGCATTGGTTCCCCCTTCTTTGCTTGGCGTACCACTCCATCCCACCCAACTCTACGAATGTGTGGGGAATTTACTCCTTTTTACTTTGTTACATTTTTATTATCAACGTCCGCACAAGGAAGGTTCTGTGCTGGTGGCTTACATATTCGGATATAGTTTAATGCGTTTTATTATTGAATTTTTCCGAGGGGATTTCCGAGGGGATTTTTTCTTAGGATTGTCCCCCTCACAGTGTATTTCCCTGGTAGCTGCGGGGGTTGCACTTACCCTTTGGTTTAAATTAAGGACAAGACATCATGCCTGAAACAAAAACAATTGTATTTGACGGATATACCCGCCGATTAGACGTATTCGTAACAGATGAACTGCCGGATTTATCCCGTTCCATTGTGCAAAAAATGATTAAGGACGGTAAAGTAACAGTCGACGGAAAAACCGTCAAACCTTCCTGGCCGCTGACCCGAGGAGAAACGGTCGTTATTACATTGCCGCAGGCACACGCACAACGCGATTTAAAAGAATTACTGATTCATGATGCAAAAGATTTTTTTGTACTCATCAAACCGGCAGGGATGCTTGTTCATCCACAAAGCCCCATTTGGGAAGAAAACCCCGAAACTGTTTTCTCTACGGAAGAAACCCTCGTTTCCATTATCCTGGCTAACCCTCCTAAGGGTTTTGATACATCTATACCACGTGCGGGGCTCGTTCACCGTTTGGACCGAGAAACAAGCGGCGTAATGGTGGTAGCCAAAACGAAAGAATTTCAGGCAGAAATGGTTTCTTTATTTGCCAACCGTGAAGTACACAAAACGTATCACTCTATCGCCTGCGGAGAAGTGCCCGACGATAAAGGCACCATTGATGTACCGATTGGCCGTGTGGCTGGCGGCAAAATTAAAGCTTCAGAAGTAGGACGCGAAGCTATTACCGATTATAAGGTACTCGAGCGTAAAAACGGATTTACTTACATTGAACTCTATCCGCGTACTGGGCGTACCAACCAACTGCGTGTACACCTCAATTGGTTGGGGTACCCTGTGTTGGGGGATTGGCTCTACAAAGGAGCTACCGCCGAACGACTAATGCTCCACGCGCGGAAAATTGAATTTAAACATCCTCTTACAGATAAAAAGCTTTGTTTTGAAGCCCCTGTTCCGAAAGATTTTATGGACGCGTGGAAACGCGTAACGCAAGGAAAGTAAGAGAATTTCGTATAAATTATAAATCTTTTTGATAGACGCGGTAGCGTTTGTAAGGATGACAGCCACACTCCTCAATACCACGAATCATTCCGGCATTATCTTCTAACACCCAGGAAAGTTCCGCTTCATCCCATACGGCTACACCGTGATCCACAATATGTTTGATGAGAATTAAATCAATCCCGCGTTGACGGAATTCCGGCAATACACCCAACATAATAAGCCGCGCGTCTTTAATGTGTTTCCAGGCCCAAAGGGCTTTCACCACGCGCCAAGGATTTTTTAAACTGCCGCGCAAAATCTTAAGTACGTGGTTCATATTGGGAATACAAATATAAAACCCGGCTGGTTTTCCTTCTACTTCCAACACGCAAGTACCTTCTATGCGTAAAATAGGTTTAAGCTCGGTCACGATTTGTGCCATTTCTTCCTTACCCAGCGGCACAAATCCCCAGTTTTGCGCCCAGGCGGCATTATATATTTGGCGAATCGCTTCGGCTTCTTGTTCAATTTTCTTTAAATTTAAACGCCTTAATGTAACTTTTTGGTGGCGTTCGCAACGCTCACATACTTTCAAAAAACGCTCGGAAAATTTATCGCTGCGATGACGATAGAAAGCTAATAAATCTTTTGCTTTTTGGAATCCTGCCTTCTCTATTAACTCCGCGTAATAAGCATGGTTGTAAGGCATCATAATGGCAGGCATACTGTCAAACCCATCCACTAACAGTCCATACACATGATTACTGGAAGGATTAGCCGGACCACGTACTGCTGTCATCCCCTGGGCCCGGAGCCATTGTTCCCCTGCTTGGAATAATGCGGTAGAAACTTCCGCATCATTGATGCAATCAAAAAATCCGAAAAATCCCAATTTTTCCCTGTAATATTCGTTGTGAGCCCCGTTAATTAATGCCATAAGACGACCAACGGGTCTTTCATTTTGATACGCCATGAAAAGTGCGCGCTTCCCATTTTTCCAAAAAGCATTATCCGCTTGGATAAGTTGACGGGTATCTGCCTTGAGTTCCCCCACCCAATAAGGATCGGCCTTATAGAAATCAAATGGGAATTGGATGAAACACTCCAATTCATTTTCGGACAGTTGTTTGACAGAAACGGACATACTCCCGCTCCTCGTTGAAATTTATTTAATAATACCCAACGCCTTTCCGGCTTTTGCAAACGCGTCAATAATTTTTTTAACGTGCGCATCTGTATGCGTGGCCATTAAGGTAATGCGGATAAGCGCGCGGCCGGGCGGCACTGCCGGAGAAACCACCGGGTTGGCAAAAATGCCCAATTCATGCAAAGCACGCCACATCTTAAAACAGTTTTCATTGCTACCAACATGAACCGGCAAAATGGGCGTGGTGCTAGTTCCCAAATCATACCCCAGTTTTTCAAGCCCTTTTTTAAGGTCCGCGGTTAGACGGAAAAGGTTGTCCCGGCGGGAGGTATCGTTTTCAATCAGTTCAATTGCTTTAGTAATGGATGCTATGCAAGCCGGCGGCATGGAAGCCGAAAAAATTTGGCTACGGGCATTGTGGCGGATATAGTGAATGATTTCCGCATCTCCTACCACAAACCCTCCGACGGTAGCAAACGTTTTGGAACATGTACCCACAATCAAATCTACTTCGCCGTTTTCCATATTAAAATATTCACAGGTACCACGCCCCGTTTTACCGATAATCCCCGTGGCATGCGCATCATCTACCATAATGCGGGCGCCGTATTTTTTACCGATTTTTACAATTTCCGGCAATGGACAGATATCTCCTTCCATACTAAAAACACCGTCGGTAATAATGAGTTTACCGGCCTCTGCAGGCAGTTTGGAGAGAACGCGCTCCAAATCGGCCATGTCGTTGTGCTTAAAGCGCACCATTTCCCCGTCGGAAAGTTTCACGCCGTCCAAAATACTGGCATGGTCCAATTTATCCACAATGGCATAGTCCCCTTTCTTTACCAAACACGAGACAACACCCACGTTCATCTGGTACCCGGTAGCAAATAGCAAGGCAGCTTCCTTGCGTTTAAAGGCGGCCAATTTTTTTTCTAAATTTTCAGCAAGTTGTGTATTTCCGTTGAGTAAGCGTGATCCGGCTACTCCGGTTCCATATTTGAGGGCAATTTCAGCAGCGGTTTTTTTCATTTCCGGATCATTGGCAAGCCCTAAATAGTTGTTAGACCCTGCCATAATATATGTTTTTCCTTCCAATACTACCTCTGGGCCTTGTGCCGAGGCAATGGGTTGAAAATACCCATAAACCCCCATACGCATTGCAATTTTAGCATCTTTATATTCTCTGCATTTATCAAAAATATCTGCCATATATTCCCTCAAATGGTAAGTTACTTGCTTACTTTTTTAATAATGTTTGTAGTGGAACGCCCCGGTAATAGTTTGAAGCGCACCACTTTTCCTGCAAATTCTCTGCCCACAATTTCACTGGGTTTATAATCCCCGCCTTTTACTAATACATCCGGGCGTACTTGTTTGATAAGTTCGTACGGAGTATCTTCTTCAAAAATACACACGGCCGATACACTTTCCAACGCAGCTAAGACAAGGGCACGGTCCGCTTGCGTGTTAACCGGACGGGAGGGGCCTTTGAGACGTTTAACGGAAGCATCACTGTTAAGACCTACAATGAGCACATCTCCTTTACTACGGGAAAACTCAAGCACACTCACATGGCCCGCATGCAAAATATCAAAACAGCCATTGGTAAAAACAATCTTTTTACCTTGTGCCCGCTGATCTTCCGCCCATTTTTTTAAGGAGCGAATCGATTTAATTTTCAGTTTTGCTTTCATGTTCCTGCATCATCCGTTCAATGAGCCCGGTATCAACATTTCCATTACAAAAATCTTGGTTTTCAAGGATTCTTTGATGAAACGGAAGGGTTGTCCGAATTCCACCTATTACAAATTCATGTAAAGCACGTCGGCTGCGCTGCAACAACTCCAAACGAGTCGGCGCCGTTACAATCAACTTGGCAATCAAACTGTCGTAATAAGTAGGAATTGTGTACCCCGTATACATGTGGCTGTCTATACGTACCCCCGGGCCACCGGCCGGAATCCACTCATCAATCGTTCCGGGGCACGGCATAAATTTACGCGCACTATCTTCCGCATTGATACGGTGCTCTATCGCATGGCAACGAATGCGAGCCGCTTCTTTTTGCGTAATGGTAAGGGCTTTGCCTTGGGCAATCTCTATTTGCAACTTTACCAAATCCACCCCGTTCACTTCTTCCGTTACCGGGTGTTCTACTTGCAGCCGCGTATTGACTTCCATAAAATAAAACTCTTTGGTGGGCGCCATTAAAAATTCTACCGTTCCCACTCCACGGTAATTGGCAGCCCGAATCAACTTCCCAGCGGCCTCTTGTAATTGACGGCGCGTTTTATCATCCACAAAAGGGGAAGGAGATTCTTCCACCAATTTTTGATGGCGACGTTGCATACTGCAATCCCGCTCCGTAAATGCAACAACATTGCCGTAATTATCGGCAGCCACTTGTACCTCAATATGGCGCGGATTCAAAACTAATTTTTCAAAATAAACACGATCGTCCCCAAAGTTGGCTCGGGCTTCCCCTTGAGCCGTTTGGAGCATTAAATCCAAATCTTCTTCTTTCAAACAGGCACGCATGCCTTTTCCGCCACCGCCCAGCGTGGCTTTAATCATAATCGGGAACCCTATTTTTTTGGCTACCGCACGATAATTTTTACCCACCACACCGTCCGATCCGGGAGTAACCGCCACATCGGCTTTGCGCGCCAAGGCACGGGCTGCAGATTTAACACCCAACATTTCAATCGACTTGGCACTTGGACCGATAAACACCATTCCTGCATTTGTAACAGCTTGTGCGAACTTGGCATTTTCGGATAAAAAGCCGTAACCGGGATGTACCGCATCCGACTGCGTCAGTTTGGCAGCCGTCACTAAGGCATCTATATTTAAATAACTTTTGGAGGAAGGACTATCCCCGATGCAAACGGCCTCATCTGCCATACGTACATGCAAGCTGTTGCGATCCGCCTCCGAATAAACTGCCACGGAACGGATATTCATCTCCCGTAAAGTACGGATGACACGCAAGGCAATTTCTCCGCGGTTAGCAACTAATACTTTTTGAAAGGGGGTAATTTTTTCGGACGTCATAACTAGCCCTCAATAAAAAACAAGGGAAGACCAAACTCCACGGCCTTACCCGGCGCAACGGAAGCAAAACGGAGTTTTCCGCTGACGGGAGCTGTGATTTTATACTCTTTGGTAACTGTTTCTATGATTCCCAATTTGGCCCCTTTTTGGATAAACTGTCCGTCTGTAAGGAGTAAATCTTTTCCCTTCTCGGCCATACGATAAATGCCAATTGCGGGAGAAGTTACTGGGGTAAGGGAACAACTAAATTGTGTCGGCTCCGGCAACGCTTCCTGTGTTTTAATTTCAATACTATCGCCGTTTTTTTCGTAACAAAACTCGGCCAAATCGGTCTGTCGCATCCACTCGGTTACTTCGGAAATAAACTTAGTATCCATAAAGTCCTCTGTTGATAAAAATACGTACTATTATTTTAGCATTTTTCGTCCCTCAGTGGAAAATGAATACTAATTAATTTTGCGCCTTGATTGGGGGCCGATAAACCTTATACTGGAGGGTATGAGGTACATGAAACATATAGCAGGATTTGTAGTTTGGTTGGCCGTGTGCCAACTACCCGCGCTAGTGGGGGCCGGTTTTGTGCATCCCAACATGGCGTGGTATCAAACACTTCAAAAACCCCTGCTCACCCCTCCCGATATGGTCTTTGGCATGGCCTGGGCCGTATTGTATGTGTTGCTGGGGGTGGCAGCAGCAAAGGCCTTCCGATCGGGGCTTAACGAGAGGACCGAACCCGCTATGTTGCTGCTGCTGATACAATTAGTGCTTAATGCACTGTGGACACCGGTGTTCTTTGGACTCCATAGTTTTGCGGGAGCCACTGTAATATTGGTGTTTCTGCTGGGAGAAGGCATCTATCTGCACCGTGCAATCAAACGGTTAGATAAACGTGCCGCCGCTTTATTACTCCCATATTGGGGATGGTTAGTGTTTGCATCGTACTTAACGGTAAGTTTCTGGGGGTTAAACCGATAACAGAAAACTCCGCGCTTTTATGGGGCGCGGAGTTTTTATGCAATGCAATTTTTTGAATTTTGTTTATTTGTGTTTCCATCGCTGTACAAAGTCCATACCTAATTTGAGTGCTTTGTACCAACCGGCATCTAACAAACCGCTTACATTTTCAATTAAGTCAAACGTATTTTTGGTTTGGTCCACTTTTTCGGCCGTTGTGATAAGCAAATATTCGGCGGCCTCCGCCGTGCGGGTAATTTGACGCGCCGCACGCACGATAAAAATAGCTACTACAACTAAAATCAGCAAGATACAACCTTGAAAAAGAGTCATAAATCCTCCTCGTTGTTTTTTTAAATTTAATCAGTTTCAGCAAGATTCGTCAAGTATTCTGATTGTTTGGCAAGCAAAAAAAAGGCCTAGATCACTTTTTTTATCTGCTTATTTTTTGCGGAAAAATATATAGGTCCTTAAAAAGTTTGACAACCCGGCGCTTATTAGTAATAATTATTACTAACAACCCAACACAGGGGTACGGAAAACGGCAAAAACCCTAATTCTCCGACGGAGAATTATTTTTTGGGACTTTCGGCCGGCCCGCAACCCGAAGAGATTTGCAATTTTGGTTTGTTTATGTTTTAATTAGTTTTACCCGCAGGATTTCAAAAAGTTCACAGCGGCATTTTCTAACCAGGACTTGATATTATGGAAACATCCGAAGTAATCACACGTATCGTTAAGAGAGACGGTACTACCCAACCTTTTGACTCTAAAAAGATTGCCAAAGCAATTACCCGCGCAGCAGAAGCTACCGGAGAATTTGATGCGGATACCGCCAGAAAATTGACCATCCGCGCTATTAACATTATTCAACAACTTTATTCGGACACTATTCCGAACGTGGAAAACGTACAGGATATTGTGGAAGACGTACTTTTAACCTCAAATTATCACAAAACGGCCAAAGCATATATCCTGTACCGTGACCAGCACGCCCGCATGCGTGAAATTTCTTCCAAATTCAACGTGGATTTGGTGGACCAATATCTGCAAAAAATTGACTGGCAAGTCAACGAAAACAGCAATATGGGATACTCGCTGCAAGGGCTTAACAACTATATTTCTTCGGAAATCAGCAAAGTTTACTGGCTCAACAAAATCTACCCGGAAAATGTGCGCCGTATGCATAGCGAAGGAGATTTCCACTTGCACGATTTAGGGCTCCTGGGCGCCTATTGTGTGGGATGGGATTTGCAAGATTTACTCTTAAGCGGTTTTACCGGTGTAGTTGGCAAAGCCGAGTCAAAACCCGCCAAGCATTTCCGCACCGCACTCGGGCAAGTGGTTAACTTCTTCTACACATTGCAAGGGGAAAGTGCCGGAGCACAAGCGTTTTCCAACTTTGATACGCTGTTGGCACCGTTTATCTATTATGACAAACTTTCCTATGACGAAGTAAAACAAGCCTTGCAAGAATTTTTATTTAACGTAAACGTTCCTACCCGCGTAGGGTTCCAAACACCGTTTACCAACTTAACGCTGGACTTAACCGTTCCTTCCTACTATAAGGATCAACCGGTCATCATCGGCGGAAAATTGCAAGATAAAACGTACGGTGAGTTCCAAGAACAAATGGATATGCTCAACCGTGCTTTCTGCGAAGTAATGCTTGCGGGGGATGCCAAAGGACGTGTGTTCACGTTCCCGATTCCCACCTACAACATCACACGTGATTTCGATTGGAACAACCCGAAATTGGAACCGTTATGGGAAATGACAGCAAAATATGGTATTCCCTATTTTGCCAATTTCATTAATTCGGATATGAATCCGGAAGATGCCCGCTCTATGTGTTGCCGTTTACGTATCGACAACCGCGAACTTCGTAAACGCGGCGGCGGTCTTTTTGGTTCGGCACCGCTCACGGGTTCTATCGGGGTGGTTACGATTAACTTGCCACGGTTAGGGTATTTGTCTAAAGATGAAGACGAATTTTTTGCCAATTTGAAAAACCGTATGGAAGTAGCCAAGACCAGCTTGGAAATTAAACGCAAAGTGATTGAACGGTTTACCAAAGGTAATTTGTATCCGTACATGAGTTTTTACTTGCGTTCCATCCGCCAACGCTTTGGCGAATTCTGGAAGAACCACTTCTCCACCATTGGGCTCGTGGGACTCAATGAATGCTCTCTCAACTTAATCGGCGAAGATATTGGTACGGAAAAGGGCCGCAAATTTGCTGAAAAAGTGCTTGTATTCATGCGCGAGACCTTGGTAAAATTCCAAGAGGAAACAGGCAACAATTACAACCTGGAAGCCACCCCTGCCGAGGGAACTTCCTATCGTTTGGCAAAACTGGACAAAGAACGGTATCCGGAAATTATTTGTGCAAACGAGCCGCTTTATAAACAAGGGCACCAACCGTTCTATACAAATTCGTCTCAGTTACCGGTGAATTATACCGATGATGTATTTGAAATGCTCGATTTGCAGAGCACCATTCAATCCAAATATACCGGCGGTACCGTACAACACATCTTTACCGGAGAACGAATTAAAGATTTGGATGCGATGAAGAAATTCATCAAAACCGTATGCGAAAAATACACGTTACCGTATTTTTCCATTACACCTACGTTCAGCGTCTGCCCCAAATGCGGCTACATTCCGGGGGAACATTTTGAATGCCCCAAATGCAAAGCCGAACGGATGCAAGAATTGGAACGTAAGATTCGGTTGTTGGAAGAACAACTTTACAGCAAGTAAGGTATTGCTTGCCGTAAAAACAGATTTCCTTATTTTAGGAATGTCGTATGCTTAAAATAGGGCTTGAATTACCGGCAGGAAACTGCCATAATATAGTACACGCAGGTTTTCACGGACCTGCAAACCTCAGGAGGGTTCTGGACAAAACCGGGCAACCGTAGCAAGGAAAAACAGGGCCACTTAAAAGTAAAACAGGAGATAACACTTATGACCGCACAAGAAAAACAAGCTGTAGAAAACAAGATTTCCGATCTTAAAAAAGAAATGAGTGAAGTACAAGGTTCTAAATGTGAAGTTTATTCCCGCGTAGTGGGTTATTTGCGCCCGGTGCAAAACTGGAACAAAGGTAAAAAAGAAGAATTCGAAATGCGCAAAACCATGAACGTGGAAACCTGCAACTGCTGCAGCAAATAATTTTCCACAAATTCAGTCCGTATGAAATTGGGAGGGATGGTAAAGTTTACCTTAATTGACTTCCCGGGTACACCATCGGCTATCGTATTTACACAAGGTTGTAATTTTCGGTGTCGCTATTGTCATAACCCGGAGCTGGTCTATCCCCATCTTTTTACGGAACCATATACTGAAGAAGAATTTTTCGCCTTCCTAAAGCGCCGCCAAGGCACGTTGGAAGGCGTTGTTGTGTCCGGCGGGGAACCTACGTTACACGACGATTTACCCCGTTTTTTAGCGGACATCAAAGCCCTGGGTTATAAAACAAAATTAGACACAAACGGTTCTCGCCCGGAAATGTTGGAAAAACTTCTCTCACAAAAACTCGTGGATTTTGTGGCGATGGATTTAAAGGCCCCGTTTGAAAAATACTCCCTGATTACCGAAGTGGACACAAATGCGGCCGTTATTAAACAATCCATGAAACTTTTGCAGGAAAGCGGGGTAGCATATGAGTTTCGCACCACGTATGACAAAGAAGTATTAAACGATGCCGATATTGCCCTGCTTGCCAACATGGTAGAAGGAAAAAATTACAAAGTGCAAGAATGTTTGCCCGTGGCAAAAGAAAAAGCCGCCCTCAAAGTAATGCACGAAGAATTATAGAGATTATTAGCAATTATAAGGCCGCCCTTGTGCAAAGGGCGGCCTTTTTCATAAATCAAACACATATCAATTACTTATCAATAAACAATTTAATCATTGTATATTCAACACCTTCTACAGTGTAATGCGAATGATTCAACAAACTGTTTCCATGATGGGTATATATATAGTTGTCTGTTTTAATTTTTTGTTCAACTATGGTTTCCCCGAATGCACGGCTTACTCCGTTGGGCATACATTCATCGTACATATCTTCCCAATCCGAACGTTTGAGAAGAATATAGGTCTTGTTCCCATCCTTGTACTCCCATCCTTTGATTTCTCCATTTTGGGAATACGATTTCTCTCCACTGAAAATCTGGCCTCCGGCTCCACCTGCTTCTGCTGCACCCATACCGACACTCGACACGAGAATGGTATAAGAAATTGAAGTTGGGGTACCTTGTTCCATTACTTTCGTAATTTGGGCAATTTTTTCCGAATCTGTATCAGGTGCATTTAATGCAAATGCAGAAACGGATATTGTTATTAACAAACAGAATAAAATACTTATTTTTCTCATTTTCTCTCCTATGAATTGGTTTTATACCTATCCTCTACTATTAGTTTATAATCTTTACCTCTGGTTTGCCAGGGTCTTTGGACCCAGTCAGAGGGTTAATTAATGTCCTATTTTTTTCTGGGCACTTGCTATTAAGGTTACTTAAGACCTTAATTTGTAGCAACGGCAACATTTTGTTACTTAGCTAATCTTTTTACGTCAGCTGCAAATTTTGACAGTTGAGCTATCTCATGATCTTCCCATGGCAGGATATCTTCTACTCCTTCAATATACTGCGGCAATGTCATTTTTTTTACCTTGTACGCAGCATATTTTTTGGCCTTAATCTTCGCTTCTTCTTCATTTTCAACGATTTCGTTAAACGGATCTGCCAAATTAAACAAGATGTACTGGCAGATGAAACTGTCGTTACCATCAAAACCTGCTATCACGCGATTGAATTGGGCTTCCTCTTCAGTTTCACATTGTATATCTTGTGAAACGGGCAGAATCTCCGTTAAATATACGAAGCTGGCTAACTTTTCGTCTATGGAAAAAAGGTCTGCATAATCCTTTTCTAACTGTTCACGAATCTTGGTGCCGTATTGGTTTAAGTCTTCGGGGCCTGTAAGCTTGTAGCCCTGTTCTACGGCATTTGTCACTTCATTCAAAGAATCTACTACCTTGGCTAACTGTTTTTTTGCTTTTGCACTTACCTGGCCAGGGTATTTTTTTAGTACATCGGAGGTAGTCACACCCGCATTGAGTGCAAATACCGGAACCATCAACACCAACAAACTAAAGACGGCAATTAATTTTTTCATATTTTCTCCTCGGTTCTCTTTTTAAATTATCCTTCTACTCTTAGTGTAGGAATATTTGCTGTAAATCACCAGGGCCTTTGGACCTAGTCCTTGAGGGAATTAGGGCCTAGATGTTATCTAGGCCCTTTTGGTTAGTATTTGAATTCTCCCTTCTCATAAACAATTTTTTTAGAACCATCTTTCAGTATTGCGGTTACTGTCTTGTTTTCTGTATTGATGAGATCCCAGTGCAGAGAAGAATCATTAAAACCAAGTTGTTGCTTTAATTTTTTATCCAGTTTATTTTGGTTCCCGGTAAAAGTATCTGCATAACTGGCCCCAATGGCTACGTGGCAGTTGCCGTATTTTCCCCCAAAGTTTTCATCGTAAAGAATATCAGCCATAAACTTTGTAATTTTGGAAAAACGACGATCCGTTAAGGAAAATTCTCCAATTTGTGCCGCACCGCGGTCCATGGCTACCATTTTGCGCACAAAGTCCGCCCCCATTTCGGCATCTGCTTTCACAACGCGGCCTTCCTTAAATTCAAGCCGCACCCCTTTAACGTAGTTGCCGCTTCTGTAGGAAGACAGATCGGCAAAATAAACCCCTTTCGTACCGCGCCAATCGGGAGAGGTAAAAATTTCAAAGGAAGGGATATTGCACCCGCTCCCCGCGATAAATTTACGTTTTTCTCCCAGCAACACTTCGAAATCCATGTGTGCACTTTCTACGCGGAAAGTTTTGATGGGCAAAGAGGAGAGCCATTTTCCGATTTCTGTTGTATTTTTCGTTACTTCTTTCCATTTGGCCACAGGGTCTTTTTCGTTTAAAAAACAGGCCCGAGCAATTTGATTGGCATATTCTTTGCCCGTTAATCCTGCTCGTTTGGCCAATTCTTCCGTTGGGAAATTACATAACGTCCAGGAAAACAACCCTTTCTGTTCCCGTGCATCCCAAATTTCACGTAACGGTTTACGCGCCACAGCCGCACGCCCGATACGAGCCGGATCAATGTGTTTAAGATGGGTCAAATCTTGAGGAGCATGCAAGGAAATTAACCCGTTTACCCCCCCATTAAATTCTAATTCCCCCGGAGCCATAAAATCCAATTGTTTTCCGTCAGCCAATTTATAAAAATCCGTCGCAAACGTTTCCGGTTGGTTAAACCGAACCACCACGTGGAACCGTTTAGCTAACAATTTTTTATAAATTGCGTGGGCTAACGGCATGGCGTGTATATCGGTACGCAGAAAAACCGTATCATATTTTTTGTATTTCCCGTTCCGGCGGGCCGTTTGCAAGGCCCAAATCATTACATCCGCATATTTTTCAATTTGAGTATTGGTCAAAAACATTTCTCTTTCCCCTCCTGTCTATTTAATGTTATAATACAAAATAACGGACTTCATCTGCGAGATAAATTATGAAAAAATTACTGTTTTTTCCCGTTTTAATAGCATTGTTTACCCCCGCTTGGGCCGATATCGCTCCCAAGCCAGAAATTCAATTTTCTTTTATCTATAACACGCAAGACAAACCCCTTATTGACAGTGTGCATAGCGAACAAATCCAGTGTCAAGACGGATTATGCCTTCAAAACGAACCTTTGGGTTCCTACGGAGCGCAGAAACTTTATTGCTCGGCCGGGGATTGCTACGCAGTGGCTTATAAATTTGAGCCCTACCAACGGCTTGTAATCGCATTTACCGACGGTGTGATACGTCAAAGCAATGTTTTTGCCGTAGGAAACGACCTATTTAACCGTTACAATGTATATGTGGAAGAAGACCGTTTGTTGGTAGAACCTTCCGACTATAAACCCGGGCTTTGGGAACACGGCCATGGCAATATGTGGTTTGCGTTTTTGCTCGTTATGATTTTGGAACTTGTGGCTGCGCTTGCCTACTTAATTTACACACAAAAAAGCTTTATCATCCTTTATAGTGTAGCCATTGCCAACGTCATCACAACGCTATTGTTGTGGACAATTTTACCCCATTATATAAGTAGTATTTTTGTTTTGTGGTTGATTTGCACAGTGTTGGAAGGGATTTTCTTATGGGGTATGAATCGCAAATCTCTGACAATTGCGCAAGCGGCCACACTGAGCATTATGATGAATGTTACTAGCTATTCGTTGGGGATGATTTTATCTTTCATGTTGGCGTAACGGATGCTAGCTTTTCCATTTGATTATGTCCGCTTTTGCTAATCATTTTATCCTAACGGATGAATTTAAAGATGCTTTAGCCCTTTTAGAATCCCGTCCGGCCATTACCCCTCTCATTTTTATCACAGGGCGTGCCGGTACCGGGAAAACAACGTTATTGCGTTATTTTGTAGAACACACCGGGCAAAATACGGTTGTACTTGCAACCACCGGCTTGGCAGCTATCAATGTACGTGGCCAAACGGTCCATTCTTTTTTCCGTTTGAAGCCGGGAAATCTACTTGATAAGACCTCACTAAAAAAACTTCCACGTAAAACCGTGGAAAGCATCGATACCATTATCATTGACGAAGCTTCCATGCTGCGCGCAGACCTGTTGGATGCTATAGATTATATTCTGCAACAATCCACTCATTGCGAAGAACCTTTTGGCGGTAAAAAAATAGTACTCTTTGGGGATTTGTTTCAACTTCCCCCCGTAGAAGAAACCCCGGAAGGAGGGCTGTTTGATTATTTCCAACAACTTTACCCCAGCCCTTATTTTTTTGAGGCACATGTTCTCAAGCGTATTCCCATAGAAGTATTTGAATTAAAACGTATCTTCCGACAAAAAGAAGATCCGGACTTCGCCCGATTATTAAATGCCATCCGGGAAGGGCGCCCCTCGCAACCGCAATTGGATGCTTTGTTAAATACGCGTCAAACATTCAATACTCCCCAACAACTGGAAAACGGCATTATTTTAGCACCTACCAATCAAAATGCGTCATGGAGAAACCGCCATTATCTATCCCAACTTCCCGGGCAAGAATACGTCTATTCGGCACAAGCCGATGAAACTTTTACCAAGACATTGCCGGCGGATCGGGAATTACACCTAAAAAAGGGCGCCAAAATTATGATGCTTACCAATACCGACGATTGGGTGAACGGCGATTTGGGTACCGTTTACGACTTGGGAACGGATTTTATCAAAGTGGAAATTAAAGGGATGGTTTATCAAGTAGAACCCAACGTGTGGGAAGATATCCGGTATGAATTTAACCCGCTTTCACAAAAATTACAACCCAAAGTAAAAGGATTTTTTAAACAATACCCCCTTAAACTGGCTTGGGCTATCACTATCCATAAATCACAGGGACTTACGTTTGATACGATTTATTTGGATATCGGAAATGGGGCCTTTGCACCCGGGCAAACGTACGTGGCTTTAAGCCGATGCCGCAGCTTAAACGGAATTCATTTGAAAAAAGAAATACAAGTAAAAGACATTTTATGCGATAAACGCGTTGTACAATTTTTTGAGTATGTACGCGGGAATCGTGTATTAAGTTAGGGAGGAGCATAAATGAGACCTTTTCTTTTGCCTTCCGTAACGCCGAAAATGGTAAAATATATTATCCGCTGCTGAGCGGAAAAAGGAGATAACTCGTGAAAAAATACAGTGCAGAATTATTAGGGACTTTTGTCCTCACCCTCTTTGGCTGTGGCTCTGCGGCCATTGCGGGCCAAACATTAGGAACCTTGGGAATTGCTTTTGCTTTCGGTTTGTCCATCGTTGCGATGGCCTATGCCATTGGTAACGTGTCCGGCTGTCACATCAACCCGGCCGTTTCGTTGGGTGTGTGGATGAGCGGGAAAATGACCGGCAAAGATTTTGCGGGGTATGTGATTGCTCAGTTCATTGGGGCCACCCTTGCTGCGTTGGTTCTTATGGTTATCATTAATTGCGCCAACTTAGGAGGAATTGCTGCCACCGGTTTAGGAACCAATGGCTACGGATCCATGTCCTCCGTTGGTTTAAACGCTTGCGGCGCCTTGTTGGTAGAAATCATTTTAACTGCCGTCTTCGTGTTGACTATTTTGGGTGTAACCGACGGTGAAAAAACCAGCGTTATTGCCGGATTGGTCATTGGTTTAACCCTTACTTTCGTACACATCATGGGTATCCCGTTGACCGGCACCTCCGTTAACCCGGCTCGCAGCTTTGGCCCTGCCTTGTTTGTAGGCGGAAAAGCTTTGTGTCAATTGTGGGTTTTCATTATCGGACCTGCTATCGGAGCTGTCTTGGCTGCTTGGATGTGGAGGAGTTTTAAAACCAAATAAATTCAGGACCACTTTAATTCCCCGTACGAAAGTATGGGGAATTTTTATTTTGTCTTTTTCCTCCCGCGCGCAACGCTAATCCGTTTTGATTATTCACTTTATATAGGGCGGTTTCCTACAATGATAGATATGCATAAATTATTGCTTCTAACTAGTTTGTTGTGTATTGCTACTTATTGCTCCGGCCAAATTTATCAAGCCGGCCAAATCGTCACAAAACCAAGACATCCCCTTTGGGAAGTTACCGCCGGCTGGACAGGTGCCAGCGGAGAGATCTCATTGAAAAACGGTTCTACTTCTACGGACGGGCAACATGGTGTAACACTACGAGGGTTGCATAATATATCCCGTTCTTTTTCCGTTGGGATAGAAGGAACTATTTTCTCTTCGCAAAAGATAGCACCCCTTGTAAACAAGTACCACGCCACCGAAGGCGGGATCCGGGTTCACTATCATTTAACTCCCGATACCCACCCCCGGGTTTATCTTACCGCCGCGGCAGGAGAAACTTTTTATAAATTTTCGTACGTTTCGCCATACCAAGATCATAAAAACACTCAAAAAATCCCCTACCTCTCTTTGGGAGCGGGATTGGATTTATCCCTATGGAAAAATCTTTTTGCTGCTGCCGAAATACAGGCGGTCTACCATACCAAAACCAACTTGGACACATTTTATGAATTATCCAAACGGTGGGAAGCTCAAGGAAAATTGTTGATTGGAATTCGTTTTTAGCACATTAAAAATCCCCTTCCCGGGGATTTTTAATGAGAAGAAATTTGCTTAAAGAAATTTAGGATTCCTGTTTTGAGTGCCATTACCATTTTAGCACGTCCCTCTTTTGTCCGGGCCATTTCCTCTTGCTCCGGAAACATTAAGTAGGCACTTTCTACCAAAATACTGGGCATATCCGAAATGCGCGGAATAAATAACACATCATTGGCAATCAATCCGTTATCCGGCAACGGTACATATTTTATATAACTTTCATACACTCGTCGCGCTAAATCAAAACTGTGCGGATATGTGTAATACACCTGGAAACCGTGTGGTCGGGCCAACGGATTAACTGTTTCCGGGAAAGCATTGTAATGCAAACTAACAAAGATATGCGCTTGATGAAGCAACGCGTGCTCATAACGTTGTTGTAATGTCATCCGGTTGTTACCGCGCCGCGTCAAGATAACCTGCGCTCCTTCCTTTTCAAGGGCTTGCTTAAGTTCCTCTGCCAAGGCCATCGCTCCTTCGTATTCCAAATATCCGGTGGGCCCAACTGCCCCATCGTATGGAGCCGTCCGTTTCGGGTTGTGCCCTGCATCTATCAGAATACGAGCCCCTTTTAACGGTGCTTTCGGAGTTGGCGTTAAAACCGGCGTATGCATCAAATCAACTTCTAAATTCCCTTCATTGAACCGGTAGGTGTATCCCCACAAGCGGGTATTTTTCCGGGTATACAGTTTTAGTAAAAGAGTATCCGGCGTCGGTTGGGACCATACCACATTTTCCAATACGGGGCTGGTATTATCAATGCTGAAATTCTCATTTACCTTATCTACATAATACAATTGAACTTCGATACGATCTTTGAATTCCTGAATTTGAAAAGGAACTTCGCGTGCGCTTTCCACAACAATGCGCGTCCGGTCTTCAAATGCTTCCGTTTGGATACCCGTAATGCTATTTCCGACGGAAGCAGGGCATGAAACTTCTTTTAATTTTTCACTTTCCAACCATACTGCTTCTTGGTCATTAAGCCAAATACGTAGTTGATTATTCATCTTACCGTTTATCATCACGGTGCCATAAGCACGATAATGCGGATGCAAATTCCCCGTGGATGTGGGTAATTTACGTACTTTAATACCGGGATGCGTAATTTGCGCACACGTAAAAAGGCGTTCCCCACCCCGTACTTTGATTTTGCCGGGGGCCGTTATCTTTGCTTTGGAACGGCGGGGACCATTTTCCAGCTTGTAAACAACTTTTGCCGTTTTGGGTTTCTGTTCCGGGTCAATTGTAAATTGTCCACGGTATGAACCCGGGGAAGAACTGTCTTCCGTCAGCAATATATTTTTACCGTGTTTCAAGCCGGAAAGCGTCACTTCCACTTTTGCTTGCGGTGTAGCGCGGACATATAGATCAATGGTATCTCCGGGGATTAGTTCTACTTCCCGTTGTGGAAATGTTTCGGTCTCATCAAAAGAAGCTTTTTCCGAAAAATCGCGGATGTCTCTCCCGCGTACGTAAATATGCCGCACGGATTGATACGTATTTGTCCCGTCGGAAGCTGTTAAAATCAGCGGGAAAACGCCTATTTTTACCGGCACATAAGCCAAAAAAGAACCACTCGGATGCAACGGTACATCCTGCCCGTTAATATCCAATGTTTGGGGATTGGGAAAATGAAGATGTCCAAAAATAAAAATATTTTGTGCTTCTCGGGCAATTTTCATATTTTCTTGAGGAAATTGAACGGTAATAGGCGCATTTGTCTGCGCGGCTATGGTTTGCTCAGCCGGTAAATAAGGGGCTATCGGAATTTCCTGGGCCCGGGAAGCCAACGGAAATAAAAGAAGCGATAAAATTAAAAAAAGTATTCTCTTCATCCTCATAAAATGATAACATAATTTTATGGCAAAATGTACGGAGATTCTTCAATTTTTGGACACTTATTTGGATATTGCCCATATCCCCGATGCCAGCCATAACGGTTTACAGGTGGAAGGGAAGGAAGAAATCAAAAAAATTGCGTTTGGCGTGTCTGCATCCATGGAATTTTTTAAACAGGCGCAGTATGCCGGCGCGGATTTGTTAGTAGTCCATCACGGCCTTTTATGGGGGCAGGAACAACCCATTACGGGCACCTTTAAGGAAAGAATCGCATTCTTGCTGAAGGAAAACATCGGATTGGCAGGGTATCATTTACCGCTGGATAAACATCCCGTAGTGGGCCACAACGCATGTTTAATGCGTTCCATCGGTGCTACAACTCCGCAACCGTTCGGGGAATATCACGGTAATTTGATAGGGTTTTCCGGCCGAGTTTCACAACAACCGCTGGAAAAATTGGTCCAAACCTTAGAAGCTTTTTGTCAAACGAAGGCCCGCGTTTTTGCGTTTGGGCCGGAAAAAATTAATACGGTGGCCGTTGTGAGCGGCGGGGCATACAGTATGCTGCCTCAAGCTATTGCCAATCACTTTGACCTGTATATTACCGGAGCATTGGATGAACCGGTGCAAGAGTGGTGCCGTGAGGGACATATCAATTGCGTCGCTTTAGGGCATTATAACTCCGAAAAGCCGGGCGTCCGGGCTTTAGTAGAACTAGTGGCCAAACGCTTTGACGTGCAAACCGAATTTATTGATATTGCCAACCCGCTTTAAAAAGCGGACTGGGAGGAAAAATGCAGAAGAAATTATTTCAAAAAATTGATACTTATAAAAATGCCGTAATAGATTTGCAAACTCATATGATTGCTTGCCCGGCTGTTTCTCCGCACCAGGGAGGCCTGGGGGAAAATGCAAAAGCAAATTATTTATTATCCGTTTTAAGAAATATGAAATTTGACGAAGTATCCGTTATCTATATCAAGGACGCAAAATGCAAAGAGGGTGTACGGCCCAATATCGTTGCGAAATATTACGGGAAAAACAAAGCCAAAACGTTCTGGGTAATGGCCCACTTGGATGTAGTCCCTCCCGGAGATTTGAATCTTTGGAAAACAGATCCTTTCAAAGCCGTTGTAAAAGGAGATAAAATCTACGGTCGGGGTTCCGAAGATAACCAACAAGGGCTGGTTTCCGGTATTTTAGCAGTAAAAGCCATGATGGATTTAGGCATTCGCCCGCCGTGCAATTATGCATTATTACTCAATGCGGATGAAGAAATCGGAAGCCAATTCGGTATTATCCCGATTTTAAAGAAACACAGCAAACTTTTCAGCAAAGAAGATATTTTCATGGTACCTGACGGAGGAAATCCGAAAGGAACTATGATTGAAGTAGCGGAAAAGAATATGTTGTGGCTCAAGTTTACTGTTTCCGGCAAACAAACGCACTCCTCTACGCCACACTCGGGGATTAATGCCCATCGTGCTTCGGCCCATTTGGTAACCAAACTTGATAGTTTGTACACCACGTTTAATAAGAAAGATCCGTTATTCGCGCCGGAATCTGCCAGCACATTCGAGCCGACCAAACGGGAAGCAAATGTCCCGAACGTAAACACAATCCCGGGAACGGATATTTTCTACTTAGATTGCCGCGTTTTGCCGTGCTATACCAATGCACAGGTATTAGCCGAAATTGGCAAAATTTGCAAAACGGTGGAGAAACAACATAAAGTGAAAATCAAAATAGAACAATTGATTAATGAGTTCTCCGCCCCGACAGATAAAAAACATACATTCGTTAAATTGGCCCAACAAGCTGTTAAGGATATTTACAAAAATAATCCGCGTCCCATGGGCGTGGGTGGTGGCACAGTAGGGGCTTTCCTACGTAATGCCGGCTACCCGGTAGTCGTATTCTCAAAGCTAGATGATATGGCTCACCAACCCAATGAATACTGCAGCATTAAAAATACATTGGGGGATGCAAAGGTGTTTGCTCATATTGCATTGAATTTAAAATAGGAGGAAACCTATGAAGAAGGGCTTTACGATAACAGAAGTAGTGGTGATGTTGGTCGTATTTGCTGTGTTACTGGGGTTTACAATTCCTAAATTCATCACATTAGTCCATAAAGCGGAAGAAGGCAGCACGAAACATAAATTGGTTCGTGTACGTAACGCCATTGCCGCCTATTACGGGGAACACCAAGGATTGTATCCGACGGATGATTTATCCAGTTTGGTACCGCAGTATTTGGAAAAAATACCGGAAGCCCGTATCCCCGGATATCCTCCTTCCTCTAAGGTAACCACCGGGAATTTTGAGCAGAGTTTTACCAACGAAGGCGGTTGGAGTTATGTGAATGACACCTCCGACCCGCGATTTGGTGATTTTTTTGTAAACGTAGATGCCCAAGACAGCTACGGAAAAACGTGGATGTCCCACTAATTAAACAATTGCTTACAAAGGAGTAGTATGCAGACGTTGACTTTGATTTTTGCCGGCCTTTTCGGGCTAGTTTTCGGTAGTTTTTTTAATGTATGTATTTATCGTATCCCGCGTAAAAAATCGATTGCCTGGCCCGCTTCGTTCTGCCCGCGCTGTCGTAAGCATATCCGTTGGTTTGACAATATCCCGGTGTTAAGCTATTTATGGCTGCACGGAAAATGCCGCCACTGCAAAGGGAAAATATCTATTCAATATCCGGCAGTAGAACTTCTTACCGCATTGGCAACGGTTTTATTCGTCTACCGCTATGGGCTGACGTTGTGGACCGGAGTCGTACTGACCGCTATTTATTTTCTGATTATATTATCCGTCATTGATTTACAACTGATGATTATTCCGGACCGGTTCTCTATCGGATTATTGGTTTTGGGGGTGTTATTTGCCTGGGCCAATCCTTACTTTGAAGGGCTTTGGTGGGAAAAAGAATTATCTTCTTTCCTGGGTGCCGGGGTAGGACTTTTCGGTGTATTGGCCATTGCCTTGCTGGGCACGTGGGCCTTTGGCAAAGAGGCCATGGGCGGAGGCGACGTAAAATTGATGGCGGGTATTGGTGCCTTGATTGGATGGAAAGGTGTAATTACTACTATTGTAATGGGTTCTTTTTTCGGATTGATTAATGCTCTCGTTTTAATGATTTGGAAAGGCAAAAAAGGTTCAGATGCAATTCCCTTCGGGCCCAGTTTAAGTTTGGCGGCAGCCGTAAACTTGTGGTACCTCATTACCCCGGCAATGCTGGTAATTGAATTTTAAGGTACTTACCTTGTAAACAAATATTATTTCAACGATGTTTCCAAATAAGTAGCCAATTGTTTAAACGCGCGGCCACGATGACTGACCGCGTTTTTTTCAGTTTCCGAAAGCTCGGCAAATGTTTTTCCTTTTTCCGTTACAAAAAAGATAGGGTCATAGCCAAATCCATTTTGACCTTGATAACTTGTGGTAATATACCCCTCCACGCTTCCTTCAAACAACTGATATTTTCCATCGGGCCAGGATAAGCAAGCCACCGTTCTAAACCGGGCCGTACGTTGCGCACGGGGAACATTTTTGAGTTCTTCCAATAATTTTTGATTGTTTGCCTGCGCGTGCCCATGTTCACCGGCATATCGGGCGGTATATACTCCCGGAGCTCCCTTTAAAAAATCGACTTCCAACCCGGTATCATCCGAAACAGCCAGTAGCCCAGTTTCTTTGGCCACATATTGTGCTTTAAGGATGGCATTGGCCGCCAATGTATCCCCCGTTTCCGGCGGGAGAGTTAACAAAAAATCTTTGAGTCCGCTGTATTCCACAACAATGGAGTTGGACAAAACAGAAGGTAAAATATGTTGCAATTCCGACAGCTTGTGTGGATTTTCGGTAGCAATTACAATTTTCATGTGTTATTTGCTCATCTCTTGAACCGTTAACAAAGAAATAATACGCATAGCTGTACGGAAAGAGGATTCCATTTCATCTACATCCACATACTCAAGCGTTGTATTATCGTTGTAATGCCCCGTGAATAAAGCGGGGGCAACTAATCCGTTCATCGCTAAAAGGGAACTACCCGTCCGAGCACGAGATGCTACATGCGTAGGCGTAATTTCTTCTGCCTGCATTGCTTTTTCCGCTAAAAGAATCGAAGGAACTGATAATCGTTCCCGCACGTTTAGCATTCCTTCTTCCCAAGTAAGTACAAAATTTTTGGCCTTATTGTGCATAGCTTTCACGGTATTAAATGCACGGGAAACCTCCGACGACAAGTGCTGCATTTCCTCTTTTGAAAAAGCATATACGGCCCCTTCTATTTCCGTTTTATCTCCCGTGTGCGTTATTTGGTTTACGTAGATAAAACCACGCACACCGGAGGTGGTCTCCGGGCGATTGGCACGCGGAAGCAAAGAATGAAAATCCGAAGCGATTAACAAATTGTCCGCAAAACCACTGTTCATTGCATTTCCTAAAGGAACCCGTCGATTCCCTTCAAAAGTAATACGAAAGGAGCGCGTAGAAAAAGTTTGATCCGTGATTTCTCCGGATGTAGCGCCGTCCAATACATAAACATAAGGAACTTCTTTTTTACGGGCAACTAAAGTTTGCACGCTTTCTTTCCCCGTTACAAAAGCCAAGGTGACGGGTCCATGAGAAACCGCAGAATGGGCATCCAAAAATTCGGCCAAATACATGGCAATGGCTGCGCCAGATTTTGTGTCGGCTCCTAGTGCTGTTTTGCCGGAAGCGGTGATTAAAGAATGTCCGTACGCATGCGTTAGCTGCGGGGCATTGTATGCATCCAATGCCACCCGCGGGGAAGCTTGAATGGTAACTTCTCCCCCTTTGTAATTTTCATGCAATTGCGCAATAACCTTTACAGCCAACGATTGCGTTCCCGCCACAAACAAAACTTCCGGGATATCAGCTTTTACATTAGAAGGAATTTCGACCCAAACCAGCCCATCTTTTTCTTGCGTGGCCGAAAGACCGTACTGCCGTAACTCCTTTACCAAACTTTTAGAGAATTTTATTTGATTGGCCGGTGTATCCGTGTCTTGTTTTACATACGCTTGCAAACGGGTTTGGAGACGTTCTTTCGTCGGTTTTTTAGTATACGAAGAAGCTGTTTTCCAATCCAAATTCTGCGCAAAAAGAGCAAGCGGGCACAACAGCCCGCTTGCTAAGAAAATAGCTAAAATCCGGCGCATTAGGCCAAGTCCTCCAACGAAGATTGCGCTTGCGCCAAGGATAATTGTGCGGCAGCCAATTCTGCTTTTGTTTTATCAATTTGTTCCTGCGGAGCATGCTTCAGGAAATTTTCCTGTTTAAGCCGTGCCTCACGGGAAGCAATATTGGCCTTTGCAACTGTAATTTCTTTTTCCAAACGTTTGCGTTCTTTTTCAAAATCAATAAGCCCGGTAAGCGGAACATAAATCGTCAAATTACCAAACGTAGCCGTAGCGGTTTGTTTGGGTTTAGCTTGATTGATTCCTAACGTAAGCGTTTGGGTTTTGGTCATCAATTTGATGTAATTTTCATACGCTTTAACAACAGCTAAATCGCCCTCATTGGCAGCGGAAATAACGGTTGTAATTTTGAGCGTAGGCGGCACATTAAACTGTGCACGAATCGTGCGAATTTCCTTTGTTACTCCTTGAATAACCGTCATTTTTGCTTGGGCCTCCGCATTGAGCCAAGCCGGATCGAAGACAGGATATTTTTCTCGCAGTAAAAATTCTTCTTTCACGCCGACAAACGGCTTGAGCGATGCGGCAATTTCTTCCGTAACAAACGGAATAAGCGGATGGAGTGCCTTTAATGTTTCATACAAGACATGCACACAAAGAGCCATTACTTTTTCTTTCTCATCCGTCTGGAATCGTTGTTTGGCCAGTTCAATGTACCAATCGCAAAAATCGTCCCACAAGAAATGGTAGAGCGTATTAGCGGTAAGGGCCAAGTTATAATGTTCAATTCCTTCCCGCGCCGTTTTAATGGCGGTGGCAAAGCGGTCCAAAATCCACACGTCGGCCAGTTCCGTCACTTTTTTCGGCATCGTAAGCGGGCCGGTAAGATCTTTCATATTCATTAAGATAAAGCGCGAGGCATTGTAGAGTTTGTTACAGAAATTGCGAGCACCGGTAATACTGTCTTCCGAATACGGAATATCTTTGCCGGGAACAGCTTGCATGAGGAGCGAAAAACGTACCGCATCCGTACCGTATTTAGCCGTCATATCCAACGGATCAATAACATTACCTTTGGATTTAGACATCTTTTGCCCGGATTTATCACGCACAATCCCGTTTAAATATACATCTTTAAACGGTAGTTTCCCTGTGAAATCAAGCCCGGTCATCACCATACGTGCTACCCATAGATACAAAATTTCATATCCGGTTACCAATGTGGAAGACGGATAAAAATATTCCATATCGGGTGTTTTTTCCGGCCAGCCAAAAACAGACATCGGCCAAAGAGACGAAGAAAACCAAGTATCTAATACATCCGGATCTTGCACAAGGTCATGACCGTGACAATGCGGACACTCTGCCGGTTTATTAAAGGAAACTATCGGCTTAGCACCGTCCTCAAACGAAACTTTTGTCAGTTGCTCTTTGCCCTGTTGATCCTTGGCAAACGTAAGCCCATTTTTGCTACATTCGCGACAATACCAAACGGGAATGCGGTGCCCCCACCAAATCTGGCGAGAAATACACCAATCTTGGAGGTTTTTGAGCCAATTTACAAAGGGAGTTTTCCAACTGGCCGGGTGAAATTGCAGTTCGCCCGTTTCGGCAGCTTTGATAGCCGGTGCAGCCAGTTTATCCATTTTGACAAACCATTGTTCGCTCATAAACGGCTCAATGGCACTGTGACAGCGGTAACAGGTAGAAACAGCATTATTGTATTTTTCTTCTTTGATGAGCAGTCCGGCTTCTTCCAAATCTTTTACCGTTTCCTTGCGGCAAACTTCACGGTCCATGCCCACGTATTTTTCAGGACAGTTAATCATCTTGCCTTTGTCGTTAATGACAGTCAAAATGGGTAGGTTATGGCGTTTGCCGACCTCATAGTCCGTCGCATCATGCGCCGGGGTGATTTTGAGGGCCCCCGTACCGAATTCCATTTCCACAGCTTCATCGGCAATAATCGGAATTGCGCGGTTAGCCAACGGAATAACTACTTTCTTGCCAACTAAATTTTTAAAACGGTCATCTTTAGGGTTGACGGCGATAGCGGCATCCGCGTAAATAGTTTCCGGGCGGGTAGTGGCAATTACAATCCCTTCGCTGCCGTCTTCGCCTTTGTAGCGCAAATGCCAAAGTTTCCCGGCGTGCTGTTCGTGTTCTACCTCAATGTCGGACAAAGCCGTTGAACAACGTACACACCAGTTGATTAGGCGTTTACCGCGGTAAATATACTCCTTCTCCCACCATTGTTTAAAACATTCAAATACGGCTTGCGCGCGTTTTTCGTCCATAGTGAAACGGATGTCTGACAAGTCCAGCGCCCAACCCATTTTGCGAAATTGGGTAAAAATAGCGTTGCCGCATTCGTCGTACCAATCCCAAACGGTTTTTACAAATTCTTCGCGTCCCAAGTCGTGGCGGGATTTGTGTTGTTCTTTGGCGAGTTTCTTTTCAATAACGTTTTGTGTGGCAATACCGCCGTGGTCCGTTCCCGGTACCCAGAGGGCTTCTTCCCCAAACATACGGTGCGAACGGATGAGCACGTCTTGGAGCGTGTTATTGAGGGCGTGGCCCATGTGTAGTACCCCGGTGATGTTTGGCGGAGGGATAACGATAACAAAAGGTTTTTTATTTTTGTCGGTCTTAGCAGCGAAAAGATGTGCATTTTGCCATTTTTCGGCGAGTTTTTTTTCTACTTCTTGCGGTTCATACGCTTTGGGCAACATAATTCTTCCTTCGGTTTTTAAATTGCGTGATGTGACTTCACGCGTAACCTATATATATTTTACAAAAATAAAAGCACCCCTTACGGGTGCTTTTTAAATTCATACGGAGAGGGAGAGATTCGAACTCTCGATACGGTTTCCCGTATGCAGTCTTTCCAGGACTGTGCCTTAAACCGCTCGGCCACCTCTCCAAAAGGGGTACGGTTGAGTACATATCTATTATATCAAATTAAATGTATTTCGGGAAGATTACCCTCGGAAAGGACGTATTTGTTTGCCTACAATCCGCCCGATAAGGGCCAATGGAACCAAAATACAAACCGTAAAGAGAATAACGGCAATCGTAACTACAAATCCAAAGAAAAACGTAATAAATCCACTAAATATACCACTGGTATCTCCCAAAGGACGTGCATGATCATACGGATTGTTCCACGCAGGAGGCCGATTGGCTTGCAGGATGTGGCCGTTTTCATCTAATACTTCCGGCTCTATAGCTGTTTGTTTTTCTTGCATAATTATATTGTGACAAAAAAGGCCGTAAAAAGCTACTTATTTTCTTTGTTTCTTTTTTACAACGCAAATTTAACTTGCAAACAAATTATTCATACCAAGAGAATATATTTTATAGAATATGTGTATGAAATATTTAAGAATTATGCTCCTTTTGCTCGTTGGAGCAGGAGTAACGACTTTGGGATTCGGGCTCCCTCCAAATGGCTTGCGCGAATCTAAGGCACTACTTCGCAGGCCGCAATCCTTTCGCGAATTATTATTACCTCCTATCATACGTGGAATACGGCAGGCCCCATTGCGGGCCACTATCCAACAAAAGGGACCTTCTCTTCCCGCTTGGATTTTTTCTCCCCATACAATACTTGCATCCCCGCCTTTACACTTTAACTACCCCGAAAGGATCTCGATTCCGCAATTACCGCAGGCAAACTCTCCGCTTACCTTATTTTCCAAACAGTATACGGATGCTTTTATTTTTGATCTAGACGGTACATTATTAGATTCCTTGGGGGCATGGGAAAATTCCGCAGTTAATTATTTACGCTCCCGCGGAATTGAACCACAACCGGGGTTGCAGGAAGAAATGGAAGAACTTTCTTTGCTTGACGGCGCACGCATTATAAAGGAACGGTATCATTTAAACGAACCTCCCGAAGAGCTTGTTACCGCCACATTGCAACCCATCAAAGAACGTTATTATCGGGATATCCCCGCCAAAGCGCAAGTTCCTTTCCTGTTGGATTATTTACATAGACAGGGAATTAAAATGGCCGTTGCAACCGCCTCCCATGCGGATTTTGCACACGAGGCATTAGAACGGTTAGGGATTTTGGATTATTTTGAATTTATTATTACATGTGACGAAGTGGGAACAGGCAAACGCAACCCCCTTATCTACGAAGTGGCTGCCGCCCGCTTGGGAGCGGACAAATCACGTACCGTAGTAGTGGAAGATGCCTTCTATGCGCTTAAAACAGCCCACGAAGCGGGATTTAAAACAATCGGGATAGCGGATGAACATTCCGCCAACGATTTTTCCAAAATTCAAGAAACGGCAGACCTTTTCCTAAACCTGGAATAAAAAAGCCCCGTGTACCGGGGCTTAATCAAAAATTAATTGAACAAACTTCGGCATACCCGTACACGGTCGTCAACTGTTGCCTCACAATTGAAACTATCTAATAGACCACAGTCCGGCCCTTTACAAGCCAAATATATAGGGAATCCGTTTTTCGTCATGGTAATGTAAAATTCCGCGGAGATGTTCGTTCTTTTTTTAGGAAGAAGCTGAATGAAATGGCTTTTGTATGTGATTCCTTCTTTACTGCGAACATCGACTATTGCGCTCGGGTGCATAGAAACCGTTGTGAACTTCATAGCTTCGTCTCCATCTGCAGAGATATCAAACGGCAACGATAAGTCGTTAATATTCTCTGGGAGTTTATTAAACTCATTACTATAAGCGGCTAATGAATCACGAAAAATAGCAACCAGGGTATTTGTTTCCGCCAAATAGGCCTTTTGGACCGATTTTTTGTACTGCGGCAAAGCAATCGTAGTCAAGATTGCAATAATCAGTGTAACAACCAACAATTCTATTAACGTAAAACCGTTTTTCTTTGTCATACAGGTCTCCTCTTCGTCTACTAACAAAATGTATCAAAATAAAGAACTGTCGTCAAGAGACAACCTTTTTTAGTTGTAACATGCCTTAAAATAAATAGTCCCAACAAATCAATTCAAATTTGCTATAATAAGGTGTAGCCGATTTAGGCCGGGGTGCTGGAATTGGTATACAGGATAGTCTCAAAAACTATTGCCCGCACGGGCTTAAGGGTTCAAGTCCCTTCCCCGGTAAAATATAAAACCGCCATTTAGGCGGTTTTTGTTTTGAAATGAAAGGAACCTGTTAAAACTTTAACATGTCCGTATATTCTTTGAAACGTTTCTTAATATCTTTTGGAGAAAGTCCCGCCAAACGTTTTACGCTGAAGGACTCGATGGTAAATGAGGCCATCACGTTACCAATCATCATGGCGCGTTTAATGGCCGTTAAATTATCCCATGATTTTAAACTGGCCAAATATCCGGTAAAACCACCCCCAAAAGTATCTCCGGCCCCCGTAGTATCATGCACATGTTCCAAAATATAAGGAGGCAATTGGGCGATTCCTTTTTTACTTACCAACATAGAACCGTTGGAACCTAATTTAATAATAACGTACTTTACTCCTTTGGAAAGCAGCCATTTCCCGGCAGCCACCAAATTGTAAATACCTGTCAGCAAGCGAGCTTCCGTTTCGTTTAAGAACAAAATATCTACTTGTTTGATTACTTTGAGTAAAGTGGCTTTTTTGGAAGAAATCCAAAAATTCATCGTGTCACACGCCACAATGCGCGGATGCTTAACTTGTTTTAAAACAGAAAGTTGTAACTCCGGGTCAATATTGGCAAGAAACACCGTTTTTACTTTTTGCTGCTCCTTCGAAAGAACCGGTTTGAAATCTTTAAATACATTTAAATCCGTAAATTTGGTAACGGCTGTATTAAAATCTTTATCGTAACTCCCCCCCCAATGGAACGTTTTTCCTTTTTTGACTTCCAATCCTCTTAGGTCAATTTTTCGTTTCACAAAAGGGGCGCGATCCGTCGATGTAAAATCCGTTCCTACAACGGCTACAATTGAGGGCTGTGCATAGTAGCTAGCGCAAATAGAAGCATAACTGGCCGCTCCTCCAAGAACCCGCTTGGCACACCCGTTGGCATTTTCAATTGTGTCAAAAGCAACCGATCCTACTACCAAGATATCGTTTTTCACAAATTAATCCTTTAAAAATGTCTTAATCTTAACGTCTTTATTAAATTCATCAAAGAACCCTTGTTGGGCGGTTGCCATTTTTGTATCCATTAATTGAGCCGCGAAATCTGTTTTGTCGGCTTCAAAATTCTTGGCGTTTCCGTGTTCTACCGCATACGAATATTGCATTTCGGCCGGGGTTAACTTGTACACGGAATAGAGAACCGAACGAAAACGATTGGCCAATTTGCCGCGACGGATCTGTTCTTCAAATTCTCCGGGGGTCATCTGTACTTGGTTTTTTAACAACCGTGCATACATATCTTTATCAAACGTGCCGTTCGGTGCAAACATGGGAGACGTTTTAATGTCATAGGCAATTTCATAATCTGCCACACGCAGTCCGGCTTTGTGCGCCGCTTGATTGAGGATTTCCTCACTGATAAGTGCTGATAAAATCTGTTGATCCAGCATTTTTACCATTTGTTCATCTACGTCGATTCCTCTGTTACGATATAAGGTTGCCTGTTGTTCACGTGCGCGGTATAATTCTCTGTAAGAAATGGGTTCCGAACCCACCATAGCCGCTACCAAACCATTGCTGGAACGTTTATAAGCATCTAACCCGATGTAAATAATACTTCCGATAAAAAATGCTAACGTAATTACCAAAATACTTTTTTTATGTTTAATCAGAAAAGAAATCATACGCTACAACACTCCTCATTTTAGTTTAAATCAGTCTTCGGTTTTATCTTCGCCGATGGAACATTTTCCTTCGATGCGTCCGCCTTCTTCTACTTTCATTTTTTTAGCACGAATATCACCTATAATTGCGGCTTTGCCCATAATTTCCAAGCGTTCCGCACAAACATTACCTTGGATGCTTCCGCCGCAAACTACTAATTCGGCCGTTACATCTCCTACGATTTTACCATCTTTTCCGATAATTACATGCCGGGCATTATCTACAGAACCTTCCAACGTACCATCTACCCGCAAGGAGCCCTGTACGCTAAGCGTTCCTTGAAAATAACACTCCGCACTCACTACCGAAAAATGTTCACCCGACGAAAAATCCGAATCTTTTTTCAAAAATCCCATACGTCCTCCCTTATTTGAAATAGTTACGCGGATTGACGGCTTCTCCGTCTTTCCACACTTCATAGTGCAGGTGTGTACCCGTGGAACGACCACTGGAACCCATGGTGGCAATTTTATCTCCACGCTTTACCACATCCCCTGCTTTTACCTGAATCCCCGTTGTATGGGCATACAAAGTGGAATAACCAAATCCGTGATCAACCAGAATTGTTTGTCCGAAACTCGGCACCCAACCCGCATGCCGTACCACTCCATCCGCTGTCACAACAATAGGGCTGTCCGGTTTTCCCGCAAAATCAATCCCGTTGTGCCGCTTGGAAGAACGATGCCCAAACGGATCTAACCGATACCCAAACCCTGAACTGATCGGAGCGCTGGATGGACGGATAGATGGGGTAGAGTTTAAATTTTCACGTCGATTGGCATAGTACCATGCAATTTCTTGATAACTGGCCAACCGGGTTTTGGCACTTTCCTCAATCGCGTCGATATAATGGTTAAACTCGTTTTCGTCCAGCTCCGTCAAATCCCCATTTAGCATGGCCTGATAACGCGCTTCTTCTTTGTCACGTTGTTCTTCCCACCCTTTGGGCAAGTTGATAAACTTACCACCGGGCATGCCCAACATTTGACGCATCTGCGTATCTGTAGTACGGGTCAAATCCAAAAATTTTCTGCCGCGCTCCAATTCGGACGCAATTAAGCGCATTTTCACGCGCATCAATTGATTGTCTGCCTTAACGATGTGATAATCATAACCGCGGATAAAAAAAGAGAGTCCACCCAACGTAATGATCAACCACACCACTACGATAATAATCAATGTCCATACACGCACTTTAAATTTTTTAGAACCACGACGACGCGGCATAATCATAAAATCTATCCGCTCGCCTAAAAACTGAATAAAAGCATTGATTATTTTTCCCATCTTTTGTATTCTATCATATACGAAGCGATTCGGGCAATTTTATTAATGTACAAGGAGTCACTATGAAAAAATTGGTTTTACTGTTGGCCGCTGTTATTGGCGTAGCAGCTTGTTTACCTCCGTTACCCAAAGCAATCACTTTAGGTGACATACGTTTACCTCTCGTAGGGCAAGAAGAAATGTGGGTTGCAGATAATTACGAGGGAAAACCGGTATTGGTAGTTTTCATGGGGTCTTGGTGCCCGTGGTGCAAACGCACGATGCCGGCAATTAATGCCATTGCTGCGCAATACGGAGACCAGGTAGAAATTGTAGGAGCATTTATGGACGAAACATCTGATCCGGTAAAGGAAGTGCTCAAAGAACATGAATTAAAAGTAAAAGCCCTATTTGATGCGAGTGAATTTGCAGAAGATTTGGGGGTTGATGGGGTTCCTCACTCCATTCTCTTTGATAAAAAACACCGCGCCGTCAAAATGTGGGAAGGTTATAATCCCAATTTTGAAGAAGAGTTTGAACAACAAATCAAACGCATATTATAAAATCTTAATTCCCCGCCAACGGCGGGGAATTTTTTTCTAAAAGATCACTGATTTGTAAATTAAGACATCAGGTGGACAACTGCGGGGTCTTCCATACATAAGTAGACACACGCTTTTGGGAAAGTCGCACGCAACAACGGCACCAAAAAGCGATATGCTTCCAACCGTTGCGAGTCGCTGTAGCGCATTTTCCCGTCAAAATCCAATAAAAACTCTCCATCTAAAATCGTATTTTGCGGGAAACGATTTTCGATATTTTTTTTCAACTCCCGGCTGAAACGCAGTGTACCTACACTTATCCATGCAATTTTATCGTGCGGTAATTCTTGCGCCATTTGCTCCACCGTACGTGCATAATCTTGTTGGTACCCTTCATAAATAATAACCGGGTCAAAATGGAATCCCAAGCGATATCCGGCCAAAGCCACGGCCCGAGCGGCTTTAAAACGTTCTGATAACGAAGCTGAAAAATGTTCCACTTTCTCCACAACAGGAGCGGCATTAACAGACCAAGATACCACCACATTTTCACATCCGTCCATTTTTAGCAAATTGCCGATATTTGTACTTTTTGTTTTGAATTCGAATTGTAAATGCGGTCGTGAACGGAAAAAAGGAACAATTTGGCGGCTGTACTGTGTCAAATCATCAAACACCAAGGAATCGGTAAATTCCCCGCTGCCAATGCGCGGACGGTCAAACAGGCCTTTGTTAAAATGCACTTTGTCTACTTTGGAAAGAAATTCTTCCACATTGGCCGGTAGTAAAACTGCATGTAAATTTTGATATTGCTGCAAAAAGCAATATTCGCACTCAAAACGGCACCCGAACCCAAGATTCATAAGGTTGTATCCACACCCCGCCGAACCGCACGAACAAGGACAAGGTTTCAAAAAATCATATTTTTCCCGATGAACGACCAATGTTTCTAACCGCCGGGAAAAATTCACTTCGCCTACCTGTGTTTTTCCGTCCCACTCTTTAAATTGCGCTTGCGGAAATTTCCGGCGCACTCGATCTGCCAATTCAGAGTCGGCCACAGAATCTTCGACATAAATAGTTTTCGGATAAAATTCCCTCGGTGTAAGTTGTGCTTGCAAAGAGGGATCCAGCTCCAACTTAGGTAGGTAAAAACGATCTTTGGGGGCTGTTTTAAAATTCACGGGATAGCGTTTTTGGAGCAATTGTTTTTTTGCTTTTTCAAATGAAATATTTTTTTCAAACGGCAAAATTACTTCCAGGGCACTTTGGTCCCGCTTTTGAATTTCATACATCAACCGAACCAACTCCCGCAATTTATTGGGGCCTAATTTCGGCATAAGAGATAAAAGATAGTTTTCGATTTCATCCATAAGGTTGTTCCAAATAGGATAGTTCTTCCGACGATAGATGTAAATCTCCACCTGCAGCATTTTCAAACACTTGGGATGTTGTTTTTGCCCCTACTAACGCGCTGGTAAGTTGTGAATGTGACAGCGCCCAGGCAACAGCCACCGCGCACGGACTGGTTTTCTTTTGATAAGCCACTTGTAACACCCGTTTAACCGTTTTCTGTGCTTTTTCAAAAGATTGTTGACGATAACATCTATAAAAATAATTACGGGCATCTGCTCGGCGGAAATTGGGCTCTTTTTTATATTTTCCGCTTAAAATTCCGCCGCAAAGCGTTCCATATCCCAGCAAAGAAATTTTTTCTTCCTCACATATTTGAAAAACATTTTCACCTGCTTGCGGATGCAGTAACGAATATTCATTCTGCACACTGGAAATAGAATGCATACATTGTTCCACTTGTTGCGCATTAACATTACATATTCCCAAGGCCCGAATTTTCCCTTGCTCTTTGGCTCGTTGCAATACAGCCAGGGCTTCTTCCAACTCGACAGAAGGATCCGGATAATGAAGTTGATACAAATCGATATAATCGGTTTTTAATTGACGTAGCGAATTTTCCAACTGCGTCAAAATAGAAATGGGCCGCAAATCATGTACCGGCCATGAGCCGTCTTTGCAAAGGCCGCACTTACTGGCCAACACAAACCGGTCACGACGCCCTGCTAAAGCATGCCCCAAGGCCTCTTCACTCCCTTCGTAAACAGGGGCCGTGTCAATAAAATTAATACCGTTTTCTTGCGCAACCGACAAAATAGAAGGGACGTCCGGCAAATGAGAATTACCCCAGTCGTAACCCACGGAAAACGGCCATGTTCCCAGACCTATAACCGAAATCTCAATCGTTGTCTTTGACAAAGGATGATAACGCATTTTACTCCGTAGGAACAAAATATCCTCGCTTCCTTTAAAAAAGCAGGGTATTCTTAAAGAGAAAACTGTTTATTGCGGCAACCCAAAATTCCCCATGGCTTGTGCGGCCATCGCTTGGCTGTCCCGCACAGCTTTGTTAAAGACAGCTTTTATTTCCTCTGCCAAATCTGCTCCATTATAGTTGTGAGCCAGAGGGTCTACGCGCACTTCTTTTACTTCCTGGGCGCCGGAAATGGTCACTTCCACTAAATGTTTAGGGCTTTCTACTTTTATGACCATATTGTCCAAACGTTTTTTGATATCTTCCATTTGGCTTTTAAGCTTCCACAAATCTTTCAATTGTCCAAGTTTATCAAACATATATACTCCTTTTTGTATATTGTAGCTTTTATAGTTCTATCGCAGCAAACGTACGCACGAAGACGGCAGACGTTGTCACTTTACGTCCGGGGAACAGTTTTTCTACCGCATTTTGATATGTACGAAGCTGGGCTTCATATTTTTCTTGCAAGAGTTTTTTCTCCTCGCCAGAGGATACTTGATCCGTTTTATAATCCAGCACCCACAAAGAACCGTCCGGCCTCTCTACCAACACATCAATCAGTCCGGAAAAAACATCCCCGTCTTTCGTTAGACAGGAAAAAGGCAACTCGCAAGCCAACATCTTACACGACTGTATTTCTTTAAAAATTGGACTTTGTATAAACGGGAGCAAAAGCTCTTCTACTTGCCCGATACGGGAAACGGCTCCTTCTTGCTGCGCGGCCAGGGTTACGGCCTCAGTTATCCCCAGTTCTTTTTGACTCAACAACAACTCTAATGCCCTGTGGCAGATTGTTCCCAACTCGGCTCCTTTGGTTTGTTGGAGTGTTTTTTCTTCCCAATTTTCCAACTGACTGGGCGCCAACACTTTTTGCTCACTGAGTGCAGCATAATGTTTTTCTCGCTTTGTAAAAGCTTCTTTCCATTGCCGGAGAATTTCGGCTTCAAATCCTTTTTGGGGCCACACCAACTGACGATATTTAAACAAATCCGGCTCCATTCCTTTTACGGATGTAATAGGAATTTTCAAATCTTCATCCATTACAAAAGAAACATCCTTCTCTTCCGATGGGAACAAACCGGCTTGCGCAAACGGTGCGGCATTCTTTTGTGCATGCAAGCGGGCATCCCCCACCAAAAGGAGCATTTCTTTGGCCCGCGTCAAAGCAACATAAAGGATGCGGATTTCCTCACAACGGCTATGTCTTTTTTGTTCTTCTTCCAAAAAAGCCAAATTTGCATCGCATATTTTTCCAACGCGCAACCCATGCATGTTATATTGCCAGGAAAAAATGTGCGTGGGAGGTTGCGCAACCGACGAAGAATCTTGGCGGGTCAAATCGGCCAAAATAACAACCGGGAATTCCAATCCTTTCGACTTATGCACGGTAAGAACAGATACGGCATCCGTTGTTTCCGCCAACGAGGATACCGTAAGCAACTCGGGATTTTCTTGTATTTCTTGCTGCAACTGGGCAAAAAAGGTAGCCGCGTCCAAAGTTTCTTGTGTATGATAAGTTTCTATCAGCACGGCAAGCTGTTGCAAATAGGATACACTGCGGGGCCCGTCGTATGCAGCCGCACACACTTGCGGCAAAAATGTTTCTTCCAAAACGCGCCGTACAAGTTCTTTTGCCGAAATACGCCCCGCCACATTTCTAAATTTTTCAACCAACTCATACCCATAACGCACCTTCGGATTTTGCGAAGTGACACAAGCACTCCATCCTTCGTTATTAACAAATTGGTACAGTTCTTCATCACTCATACCTACCAAAGGGCTACGCAAAACACCCGCAAAGGCAATTTTATTGGAAGGGTCTGAAACCGCCTGCAAAAAATTAAGAAAATCGTTGATTTCCTGTTTGCGGAAGAAATCCTTGTCTACTTCTACATTAAACGGAATACCCCGACGCTGGAAAGCTTCCGTGAAAAAAGATGTTTGTGTCGAAGCACGCAACAAAAGGGCAATATCTTTGTACTTTAATTTTTGCCCGTTGGAAAGTGTCCGAACCCCCACATTCTCCGCAATCCACTGGGCAATATAATGCGCTTGATTATGTCTGAAATCATCCGCGGACAATTTCGTATCCCCGTTAACAAACAGCCACTGCACACTTTGGGTACGCTGTTCTTTGTCCGTAAAAATGGGAACATACGCAGGTTGAAAAGAACTCTGCTGCACCATTGCGCGCGAACAAATACTATTGGCTGTTTCGATGATTTCCAGCGTACTACGGAAATTCTTTTGCAAAAAGAATTTTTTTCCGCCTTGACGTAAAATCAGTTCTGTAAATAATTCATACGCGGTAATATCTGCCCCGCGAAAACGGTAAATGGATTGTTTGGGGTCCCCCACAATAAACAACTTCCCGGGCAACAAACGTACTTCCTGCCAGCGAGTTGCCGCACACGGTTTTTCCTCGGCTAAAAACAGTAACAATTCCCCTTGTACGGGGTCGGTATCCTGAAACTCATCCACAAAAATTACATCAAATTTTTCTTTTAACAGTCGTCGTACATATAAATTTTCACGTAGCAAATTGCGTGTTTTTATAATCAAGTCGTCAAAGCTAACCAATCCCGCTTCCCGATAATCTTGCCGAACTTCCTTACAAACGGGTAAAACCAACTGATAAGCCAGTAAAAAAACTTTTTGTTTTTCCGGTGTAATTTTTTGGGCAAATTGATAAATAGCAAGCGCTTCCTCAAACAATTCTTCTTCCCATTCTTTTGGCCGAGTAGGTTTGGAAATAGGAACAGGATTTTCTTCAGGAGGAACTTCTTTTTTCTGCAAAAAGAGACCGACACGTTGCAAAGAAGAAGATGCCCACAACAGGGCTTTTTCAATCGCGCGCGGTTTGCCCCCTTCCTTCAAGAATGTTTGAGCCAATTCCTCCGCCCGTTGTTGTTTTTCCCGACAGGCATTTAGCAGCAAGTTGACATGTTCATAGTAGTCATAATTTTCAATTTTTCCGCTACATAATTCACGGGCAAATGCTTTTAATTCCTCTAATGAAATATCCGCCAACACGGTTTTCCATTGTTCTTTCCGTGTAGCGTTTACCCCCAATTCTTCATCTAAAAACCGATTCCAACGCGTTTCAAATAGATTTTTTCCTTGCGTTCCTTCATCAATTTGCACATTCGGGGCAAGAGCCGCTTCCAGTGGAAATGTTTTTAAAATTTCCGCACAGAATCCATGAATGGTACCGATGCTGGCTCTATCCAAACGGGCCAGTGCCTTTTCCGCACGTGCAACGATATCTTCTTCTTTTACGTTAAAATAAGAACGAAGCAAGCTTAGCGTGCGGTCTTGCGTTGCATTACGCACCGCTTGTACAATTTGTTGTAATTTAAAAATAAAACGGGTTTTCATTTCGGCGGCTGCTTTTTCGGTAAAAGTGAGCGCCACTAGTTTTTCCACCGGTGTATCTTGTGCCAAAACGCATAAACACAGTCGGTCAATCAGCAAAGTGGTCTTTCCGGTACCAGCGCCGGCTTCCACCACAACATTTATTCCTAGTGAGGTTTGCAATGCGTTGCGGTCTTCTTGTATCATTGACGGGCCTCCTCCAATAAACAACTTGCTCGGCTCTTGCGCGCACGCATCAGCGAAGCAAAATTATCCCTGCGACAAAAAGAACTATACGCACAAAACTGGCATAATTCCGACGGACAAATAAAGAAAGTTCCTGTTTTAATTTGATCGGTAATTTGCAATAAAAACCGACAAGCCCGTGGGCGCAATGCTTCGAAACTTGTTACATCCAGCGTACGTTTATCATACTTAGGTTGAATGGAAAGCAAACACGAACCCGCCGAAGAAAATTCGCCCAATTCTTTTAGGTGTAAACTGATGAAAACATATATAAATGGTTGAAAAATAAGGAAATGGAAAAAATCTGCAATCAAATCTTTCGTTCCTTTGCGGGAAGATTTATAATCCACGATAAAGAACTGTTTGTTTGCATCATCCAAATCTATACGGTCGATAATTCCGTGCAAACGCAACGGCAATTCCTGGGTAGGCGGTAACGAAACCGGTTGCTCAAAACGACTGGGAGTAAACGTCCCTAATTGCTTTAAATCTTCTTGCACAAAAGCGGTCAACTTTTGCCGCATATTTTCCAAAATCATCTCCCATACCACAGGATAAATCCCTAAAGCACGGTAAGAATGAGAGGTATAATGTTTTTCAAGAGCTTGCGCAAGATAATCGGCGGCGCCTTCGTCAAATAAATCATGAGTTAAATGTTTTTGATAAAGGGTGTGGTAAAATTCATGCAACACCTCATGATAGGCACTCCCTTTCCGATCGGCGGAGAGTGTTTGACGGCTTAGCAAATCTTCCTCTTCTGTCAATTGCAAACCTTTATCAAAAAAATATTTTAACGGACAGGACGCTAATTCCTGTAACGCGGAAGGAGAAAATCCTTTTTTATTTTGTTCTTCAAATAATTGCGCACCACTTTCAATGATTCCGTCAAAAGAGTTCAACTCCCCCCACTTACGTAAACTTTGTGCAACCGTTAAAGAATTTTCCTGTTGCGCAGATAACAACCCCGCCTGCGCCAAAGATTGTTGCGGTTGATTCGAATTAAATATACACATATAAGACACTTCCTTCGGTGTCAGTAAAACCGCTTGTGTTTCGTTCAACCGCTCCGCCAAGGAACCGCTCAGGCGCGTGATTTGTTGTAAATCTATCTGGCAGGCGCGTGCCAATTCGGCCAAATAAAGGGAAGGAATCGCTTCTTTCCCGTCCGCTTTATAACGCGTATAAGTGACATATAATTTTTCAGTGGCAGCTGTAAGAGAAATATAGAATAATAATTTTTCCTCATCCCCACGCTCTAAACTCTGATTAATCCAATACCCCAGCACATCCCGTAACAGATAACGGTAATAGTCACGCAGTACGGGATCCTCCGGCGTTACCAACGGAAAAGATTGATCGTTAAGCCCCAACACAAATACCGCCTTAAACTGCAATCCTCTCACGCGTAATGCATCGGTAAATGTTACACCCCCCGCAATATTTTCCGTCTCGTTAAAAAACAAAGCAGAAAGCGCCGCTATAATTTCCCGTAAGAACTCTCCCGCCCGGCATTGCTTGCGAATGGTGTCATACACTTGTATTTTTTCAATCGCGTGACAAATTGCTTCAAAAATCTCTTGTTCCTTCCCCCGTAAAGAACTTTCATCCACACATTCGCGCAACAGATCCAAAGCCAAAGCGGTATTTTTCTTCCATCCGGCGGAGGAAGACAGCGTTTCCAACCGATTATGAACTTGACGGATCCAAGCCAAAAGAGAAGGATCATAGTTTTTGGTTTGCGGCAATAAATTTTCCCACTGGGACAAATCTCGGTTTACCAAACTGCGACGAATCAACGGCCCCCACGAACTTTTGGCAGAATGTTTAAAATAAGGGGAAGTAACAATTTTAAGTACAGTATTGCGCTCAAATCCGTTAGCAAGCAGGCCAAACAACCCTATACAAAAATTTCCCAATGCATAATGCGTAAGCGGATAGGAAAAAGAGGCATTTAAGGGTATTTTGTTCTCCGCAAAAGATCGTCTCAATTCATCTTGGTATGGGGATGTTGTCCGTGCAATAACGGCAATATCTTCAAAATGGTAACCGTGTATTTGGGTTAAACGTAAAATTTCTTTGGCTGTATAAAAAATCTCTCCCGCGGCATCCGCTGCCTGCACAATTTTGACTCCCTCGCAAGAAGCGCTTTTCCCCGATGAAAATAAGCAAGGGGCGCTTTCTTTCAAAGCAATTGAAAATTCCTCCGGCAACGCTTGAGCACCTGAACTGCCAAGCCAATTATTTTCAAAAAATTTTTTAGCGAATTGATAAGCCGGATGTTTTTGATAAGCGGCAAAAACGGTTATCGGATAGGATATTTTTAATTGGTTAAATAATTCTAACTGCCGCCCGGATAATTCATAAAACCCGTACCAAAAGATAGATTGAAACGTTTTTAAATATGCTGATTTTTCTACCTGTTCCAACGCTCTTTCAAAAGCTTGTTGGTAGGAGCGATACCCGTCTATGTGTTGTTCCCGTTCAACATATCGGCGATATACGCGAATTAGCCACAAAAGCCGGTCTCCTTCTTGCTCCAAAATTGTATCCGGCAGCGAATGGACCTGTTCTTCAAATATGTCCGGGTCCACCAAACTATCTGCCATATCGCGCAGAGAACTTTTAACGGCCAGCACAAACCCATCCGAAACGGGATAACGGTCCAGCCCGGGCTCTGTTAGAATTTCTTTGATTAAAAAATCACGTAAATGATCTTGCGGGAAAAGAGGGCGTTCGTCTACACCGGCCTCACTATCCAATCGGCCGATTAATCCTCCCGTTGTGATAAAATGGATATTGGCAAAAATCCCATCTTGTTGGGCCAAACGTTTTTTTAATTCTTGCGCCATCCATGAAGAAGCACACACTACCAAACACTTGTCCAACGGATGGTTACGTTGTTGTGCAATCTGCTTCAAAAATTGACTTTCCAGGGAAGGATAATGGCCGTAAAACAACTGCATATATGAACCCATAAATAGTAAAATAAAGAATACCAAGGTTATTATTACATTTTAGTAGCAACGAATCAAACTATATTGCATATGAAAAAATTGATTTTAGTGCGTCATGCCCATGCACTTTCATGCGCGGAGGCAAAAGTTTCTTTCGATCGCTTGCGTCCTCTTTCCGCACGCGGACAGGAAAAAGCACGTCAAACGGCACAATCCCTCCAAACGCACAACGTCCACCCGCAAATCATTTTAACCAGTCCGTTGGAACGGGCCCTTGAAACTGCCAAGCTACTGGCAGATACGCTAAGCGCACCCATACAAATAGAATCTATTCTTAACGGCTATGCTATGGAAGAAGAAATTTGCCATTTTTTAATTAAACAATTTAATTCGTATGACACGATACTTGCCGTAGGACACAACCCGAATATCACCTATATGGCTCACAGATTAATCCGGCAGATATACCCGTTTGCCCCCGGCTCGTTTATGATTATTAATATGGATAATGTAACGCAACCAAAGTTTGTTTATTTCGGAGAATAATTATGACTATATTTGATGCGGTTTTACTCGGATTGGTACAAGCTCTGGGAGAATTTTTACCCATTTCCAGTTCTGCACATTTAGTTTTGGTTCCCTATTTCCGCGGGCAAATTTACCAAGGACTTGCCTTTGATGTAATGTTGCATGCCGCTACCTTGCTAGCCGTACTTCTTTATTTCGCCAAAGATTGGGCCATACTCCTCAAGGAAGGGTTGACACATCCTACTTCCGATAACGGACGCATGTTGTGGTATCTGGCAGCCGCTACTTTCCCTGCGGCGCTCGCGGGGTTACTGCTAAACGATTGGGCGGAACATACATTTAGAAACCCGTTGATGATTGCAGCTTGCCTTATCATTTTTGCCGTTGTTTTGTTTTGGGCCGATCATCACGCTAAACAAGACAAAGGAAATACTGTCTCCTTTCAAACGATTATGCTGATTGGATGTGCCCAAATGTTAGCCATTATGCCCGGCGTTTCCCGCAGCGGAATCACCATTACCGCCGCACTGCTTCTGGGGCTATCTCGTCCGGCAAGTGCCCGTATTTCCTTCCTTCTTTCTACCCCCATCATCGCCGGGGCGGCCCTTTTGGAAGCCACAAAACTTTCAGCCGGAGATTTCAACACGGCTCTTTTCTGCGGGTTTTTCAGCGCGTTTATCGGGGCTTTATTAGTAATTGGATGGTTGATGAAATACATCAAAACCCACACGTTTGATATTTTTGTATTTTACCGTTGGATTTTAGGCGCGATTATTATTCTTTTTTACTTCTGGAAATAGCCGACCGCTTTATTTCTCTTCGGGCAGACAAGCGCAAGGACAACGATCCCGGAACAAACAAAGCGAACAATGGCTGTGATTGGGTTCGAAATCATTGACTTCTATTTTTTTACCGACTTCAATAAATGTAGATAAGATTTTTTCTTCATCAAAAGATTCGAAAGGCGTGCTTTGTTTCGTGTTAAAAGCGGTAAAATAATAGCTAGCCCGACCGTTTTTCATATTCCAGGCACGCCGGGCGCCGATGGCATAAATGCCTAATTGCAAGGACTCCGTTACCGGGATGGATAAATCGACATCCGTTCCTGTTTTATAATCGATAACTTCCCAGGATCCATCCGGCCATTTGTCCGTGCGGTCTATTTTTCCACGAAACGTCCATGGCCCTTCTTGAAAAATAAACTCCCGCTCCGTAGAATCGACAGTTGTCTTGCGTTCATATTCGCTCTGCGCGTAGATTTCCAACATCTTTTTTCCTTTTAAATACCATTCCATCTGTTCGCCTGCGCTCGCATAACCGGCCCCTAACCAACAATCGTCATAATAGGAAAGCAACTCCGAAGGATCATTACTATTGCGGTGGTATTCTTCTAACGTGCGGTGGAGAGAAACCCCTAATGAAGAAGCCGGCACTAACCCTTCCCGTTTTCCCTCGATGTACTTATATTTGTATAAAACGGGACACTCTAAATAGGTTTTAATCTTCGAATAATTTAATTCGTAAACGTTATGCTCGGGCTGCATATTATTTCTCCGATTGTGAAGCACGTAAAAAGCGCACCAGTGTATCCCCGTATTTTTCGGTACGAAATACCTCTAAAGAAGCGGGAATATCAAACTGTTCCGTTTTGTGGGTCTGAATTACTACAATCCCTTTTGGAGCCAACAAGCGAGCATCCGCCACGTTCTTCAAAGAAGGTTGGGAAAAGGACAACATTTTGTTATTACTGTCACGATAAGGCGGCCCCATAAAAATAATATCATAACCATCATTATCGCTGTAAGCCAACAACCAATCTAACGGTTTTAATATATCTCCTTTCAGCACGCGGGCGCGGTCCTCAAAACCCAAGTGCGCCAAATTGCGGTGAATGTTTTTAATACACGCGGGTTCTCTGTCTACCATCACGGCTTTTAAGGCCCCGCGCGAAAGGGCCTCCAACGATACACTCCCCGTGCCGGCAAACAAATCCAACATTTTCGCTCCCGGAACACGAGGGCGCAAAATATCAAAAAGAGATTGTTTCATTCGGTCCGAAATCGGTTTGACCGGTAAATTTTTAGAGACCGAAAAAATACGTCGTCCGCGAGCTGTTCCTGCAATGATACGCATGGTAACTCCTTATAATTGGGCAATTCCTTCTTTCAGGGCATAACGTACTAATTCCGCTTGTTTATGAATTCCCAGTTTTTTCATGATGTTGTTACGGTGTACGTGAACCGTATTTAATGACAAATTCAAATCTTTGGCAATCTGCTTACTGCTATGCCCTTCCGCAATGAGTTGTAACACTTCTCGTTCTTTATGGGTCAACCCAGACGAACCGCGCTTACGCGGAGCTGATCTGTCCAAAAAGCCCTGTACAATATATTTAGAAACGCTCTTGGAGAGGTAAAAACGCCCTTCTATTACTTCGGCAATTGCATCTAAAAGCTCATCTGCGGCCGCAATCTTCACAATAAATCCTTTTGCCCCCGCTTTTAGTGATTTTTCAACAGATACTCTGTCATCATACATGCTCAACATAATTATATTGGCTTGCGGATTGTTTTTTGTAATGTGTGCCACGGCCTCTATCCCGTTTAGCAATGGCATCGCAATATCCACAATATATATGTCTATATCTTTGTGTTTAGCCGCGTAGGCAATTAATTCCTTCCCATTGGAAAGTTCAGCCACTATTTTCATATCTGTGCCGATATTTTCCAAAATCGCACGAACCCCTTGTCGTACAATGGCGTGGTCATCCGCTAATACAATTTTTTTTATCATTCAATTTCCCCCTTCATAAATTGCACAAGGACATTTCACTTTAATAAAGGCCCCCTTTCCTTTGGTGCTCTTAATGGAGATTGTTCCATCCAAAAAACGTACACTGTCCCGCATGGCCAAAAGGCCGATATGCTGGATTGATTTTTGGGCCTCAACCGAAAAACCTACTCCATCGTCAATTATCGATAAATAAAGCGTGTTTCCTTTCCGTTGCAGAGAAACACAAACTTGGTGTGCCTGCGCATGTTTCACGATATTGTTTAATGCTTCTTGTACAACACGGTACAACATAATTTTCACATTATCTGTTATACCCACTTCACTAATCGTAGAATCACATTTAAAGTTGAAAGGAAGATGAAAATAATGGTAACAATTTTCGGTTAATTCCCGAATCGAACCACACAATGCCCCATCCTGCTCCAAGCTTGGCGGTCGCAAGGATACCACAATGCTTTTCAATCGTCCGATAGTGGTTTTGATTTGTTGGTCCACTTCCTGTAACCTTTTTAAGGATTTGGCTTTCTCCCCCTTTTGTACATGCATTTTTATTACACTGACCAAAGAGGTTAAAATAACGGCAGCAGAACCAATTTCATCGTGCAACGCCTTGGAAATTTCTTTTTTTTCCTTTTCACGTGCCGCAAGTAACAATTGCGACATCGTACGGCGGGGACCGGTTTCGCGCAAGGAGTAAGCGGGAGCAGAATTCAATTGCCCCGGCCAAGAAGAAATATCTTGCACCGTCATCAACACAAGCGGTTTATCTTGTTTGTTTTCGGCCGGGAGCGGAACTAAAGAGGTTTGATAAAAAGAAGGCCCCGTGGCATCGCTCCATTCGTATTGAAGGCATTTCCCTTCCAACGCTTTTTTTATTTTTTTCGTATGTATTCCCGTAAAAATTCGTTTACTGACATATGACGGCAAGCGATCCAATACAATTTCCTTCACTCCGCCCGCTTGTACATACGCCACAAAGCAGAAACGCTGTTCTTCCTCAAGCGCCTGCCATAGAGATCCGGTGTCAATCCGAGAAGTGTCATCCTGTTGCAAGATCATAGTCATCCGATATTAAGAAACATCTATTCTTATTGTACTATAGTTTTACTCTTTTTGTATTAGAAAAATGCGACAGTTAAGATATCGGCAACGCGCACGTACGAGAATTTGATATAATGATTGTGTATGAGAAAATTTCTTAAGAAAACGGTCATCATTACGGCGTTGGCGGTATTACTGGTTGGAATTATTGCCGCAGCCGTTTTTATGCGTTATATCTTTTCCGGGCTTCCGCCTGTTTATGAAATGGAAGAATATACGCCCGCACTTACCACAAAAGTATTTGACCGAAACAATGAATTAATTCATGAATTTTCCATTGAAAAAAGAGCCGTTGTTCCGTTAGAAGACATTCCTGTTGATTTACAAAATGCCGTGGTGGCTATGGAAGATCGTAATTTTTTCCAGCATCCCGGATTTTCCATACGCGGCATCTTCCGCGCGTTACTGAACGACTTGATTACCGGGCATGCTAAACAAGGGGCTTCTACCCTCACGCAACAACTTTCCCGCGGGGTGTTTTTAACCCAAGAAAAAAAATTAATCCGCAAAATTCGCGAAGTTATTTTGGCCATTCAAATTGAACACCAATTTAGTAAAAATGAAATCCTTCAGCTTTATCTTAACCAAATCTATCTGGGTAGCGGAGCTTACGGGGTCAAAGCTGCTGCCAAGAAATACTTTAATAAGGACCTGGGCGAACTAACGACGGGAGAGGCAGCGCTGCTGGTGGGACTTATTCCCGCTCCGGGGCGGTATAATCCTTTTGTCAATCCGGATTTATCCCGCCAACGCCGTAATTTGGTGTTGGAAGTCATGCAGGACCAGGACTATATCTCAAAGGAAGAGCTGGAAAAAGCCAAGCAGGAGCCCATGCCACTTAAACCCTCCTCCGCGGAAGAAAACAAACCGGGGCGTTATTTCATTGAGCATATTCGCCGCATTTTGGAACCCAAATACGGGATGGATGTTCTGTGGAAAGCTGGATTAAATATCTATACTACTATTGATATAAAACAACAAGCTTTTGCTGAAAAAACCATGAACAAATGGCTTGCCCAATTTGATGAACAAGTAGCCAAAGGGTTGGGTATTGAAATAGATCCGAACGATGCAGAAGCCGAACTTGTTCAGCCCGATGAAGAAGAAATGACACCGCGGGATCCGGGGGCTGAATATCCAAAACTACAAGGGGCCTTTATGGCGCGCGATGTAAAAACCGGGGCGGTGCGCGTGATGGTCGGTGGAAGAGAGTATGACGAAAGCAAATTCAACCGCGCTACACAAGCCAAACGCCAGCCGGGGTCTTCTTTTAAACCCTACGTGTGGATGGCCGCTCTGCAGAAAAAATACACACCGGCCACATTGGTAAAAGATTTGCCCACCATGTTTTACTACGACGGGAAAAATTGGCATGCCTTTGATGAAAATGCGGACTTATACTCGTTGGACTTGGCAAAGCAATCGTTTATTTCCAGTAAAGATTTCAATGTATGGGTTCCTCAAAATTATGGTGGAAAGGCGGAAGGGTGGATTACGCTGCGTAAAGGTTTGGAAAAATCTAAAAATTTAGTAGCTGTTAATTTAATTGATGCGGTGGGCATCTCCAATGTAATACAAGTAGCCCGCAAGGCCGGTATTACCGCCAATTTACCGCGCGTACCTGCTTTGGCGCTGGGGGTAAGCGTTGTACAAATGGACGAACATTTAGCGGCGCTGACGACTTTTGCCAACGGTGGCATCCATACCGATAACTATTTTATCGAACGAGTGGAAGATGCCAACGGTCGTATTTTGGAACAACATATCCCCATCGAACAAGCAGCATTTTCTCCGCAAGATTCTTACCTGTTGGTAAATATCATGAAAGGCGTGGTACAACGCGGAAGCGGTACAGCCGCAGCTCGATTAGGCCGTTCGATCGCCGGGAAAACCGGGACAACACAAAGTCACCGGGATATGTGGTTTGTGGGGATGACTCCCCGCACCTCCGCTGCTGCCTGGATGGGATATGACGACGATACTTCCCACGAACAAGGCGCCCGCTTCACCGGAAGCACAACCGCCAAATGGTGGACGGAAATCATGGAAGAAATTTTAAAAGATGAACCGAACGAAGATTTTGCCGTACCGGAAGGAATTTCTTTCGCCTACGTCAATCCCAACACCGGCAAACTTGCCACCCCTTCCGAAAAGAACAAATTCTTAGAAGCTTTTATTTCCGGCACAGAACCGCAAAGCTTCTAGTACGGCGGTACGGGTATGAAAAATCAACAAAAAGTTTCTTTCCCCCGCTATTTCGGGCTGCCGGGCGGTGCCGCGAAAGCTTATTTTATTTGCCAAACATACTTAAATAATAATAAGAATTCCATTTTTATTTCTGCCGATGACACGGAAGATTTTGATAATGGGGCTTTGGAATTTGCGCCACGCGGGGCTGAGATTTTACACTTTCCGGAAACGGATACCGGACGTATCCACACCTTATTTACGCTTTTAACTCCGGCCAAAGGACCCCGCTTGCTTAGCACCCATTATGAATCCTTACAGACGCCTCTCCCCTCCCCCAAACAATTAAAAGAAAAATTATTCAAGCTTCGCCGCACAGATACGATTCGTCGTAGTGAACTTCTTGAAAAATTGCACGCTAACGGCTATACCCGCGAAGATTATGCGGAAACACCCGGCCAATATGCTGCCCGCGGAAGCGTAGTGGATATTTTTTGTTTAAACCGTCAGGAACCTCTCCGATTATATTTTTCCGGCAATCGCATTGACAGCATCAGCGCGTTTGATTTGGATACGCAAAACACCAAAGAACATGTGGAAGAAGCCATTATTTTACCGCTTTCTTTTGATACAAAACCGGCCACCCTCAAAGATTATTTACAGGATTATAGTTACCTGTTTGAGGAGCCGGAAGCAACCTTTAACTTATCCTCTTTTGCTCCGGCAGCAATCCTTACTGCGTTTCCCAGCGCGCAGGGAACGGATTGCGGACTAAAAGCCAATTTATCCTTTGGCGCAAACCTGGATTTACTGACACGGGAAATTGCCCATTTAAAACAACAGGGAATGCATGTTACCATTTGTTGTTTAAACCGCGGGGAATTAGACCGTTTAACCGAACTATTATCCAACCGTCCGGAATTGGCACATGTAGAATTTAAAATTTCCCCGCTCACAAAAGGATTTATTTGCCCTCAAGCACATTTTGCCCTTATTACATCCAACGAAATTTTAAACCGCCGGTATACCACTTCCTCGGTTTTAAAACGCTTTGATATCGAACAAGCCAAACGGGTGCGTTTTAAAGAATTGCAGGTAGGAGATTACGTGGTGCATCAAGAGTACGGTATCGGCCGCTATTTGGGATTAGAAGTAATGAATCGCTCCGAAAAACCAACCGATTGTCTCATGATTGAATACCGTCGGGGAAGCCGCTTATATGTACCCATGTATGATTTCAAAAAGGTACAAAAATACATCGGGGCAGGCGGAAAGCGACCTACGCTTTCCGTGTTGGGCGGGATTACCTGGAAAGAAGTAAAAAAACGCGTCAAAGAAGAAGCCCAAAAGACCGCTAAAGAAATTTTAAAATTAGAAGCATTGCGTCAAGCAACCCCCGCCCCTGAGATAACGGGAGATGCCCGTATTGAACAGGAATTTGCCGATTCCTTCCCTTATATGCTTACCCCCGGTCAAGAACAGGCCATTGAAGATACGTTACATGATTTGGATTTACCCAAACCTATGGACCGCGTCTTGGTGGGAGATGTAGGATTTGGAAAAACAGAAGTGGCTTTGCGCGCCGCTTTAAAAGTAGTTTTATCCGGCAAGCAAGTGATGGTGGTGGTACCTACCACTATTTTGGCAGATCAACATCACAAAACTTTTTCCAAACGATTAGCCGGATTCCCCGTAAATGTGCGGATGCTATGCCGATTTCAAACGCCTAAAGAGCAAAAAGAAGTGATCCAAGAACTTAAAAACGGCGTGTGTGACATTATCATCGGTACACACCGGCTTATGAGCAAAGATATCGGATTTAAAAATTTAGGGCTCGTAATTATTGACGAGGAACATCGCTTTGGGGTAAAACAAAAAGAAAAAATACGTGCCGTAAGCAGCGGGGTACATTCGCTCATGTTAAGCGCCACCCCCATTCCGCGTACGCTTAATCAATCACTCTCTTCGCTGCGTGACATCTCTCTCATTGACACCCCCCCGCACGGACGTACCCCTATTAAGACGGTAGTAACCGCTTGGAATAATGATTTAGCCGCTGCCGCTATCAACCAAGAGTTAGGCCGCGGAGGACAAGTGTACTACGTGTACAACAGCGTGCAAAGTATGCAATCCCGTTTGCTCTTACTCAAGAAACTGGTACCTCAAGCAAAAATTTGCATGGCACATGGGCAGATGGACGAAAAGGAACTGGAGCAAACCCTTTGGGATTTTAACAGCGGGAAATATGACATTCTACTGGCTTCAACTATTATCGAATCCGGCATTGATATTACAAATGCCAATACACTGATTGTAGAAAACGCCCAAAATTTCGGATTGGCCCAACTTTATCAACTACGCGGACGAATCGGACGGGGCAGTACCAAGGCCTACTGCTATTTATTCCACCCGGATTGGTTGTTCAAAAAACCCGAACAAGATGATAACAATTATGCCGATTTAGCAGCTGTCTATCTCAAACCAACCGTAGAAAAAGACCCTACACAAGAAGCACGGGAACGGTTATCTGCCCTTATGGAGTTTAGTGACTTGGGAAGCGGGTTCCGCTTGGCACTACGCGATATGGAAATACGTGGAGCCGGTGAACTATTAGGTGTGAAACAACACGGCTATGTAAACGAAGTAGGACTGAGCTTGTATTGTGATCTGGTGGCAGCTGAAGTCAAAAAAATGAAAGGGCAAAGCTCCCCCCGTTCTCTGCAGGCCAAAATCAGCTTACCGTTGCCGGCTTTCGTTCCTCCCGATTATTTGCCCGATGATGCACAACGCTTAAAACTCTATAAAGAACTATTAAGCGCGGATCAAGAGCAAGCGCATCGCCTTTTAGCCCGCGTGCAGGATTGGTGTGGGCCGGCCCCGCAAGAATTGCTCAACTTGTTGGAAATTTTTTCTCTTTCTAAACGTGCCGGAGCTCTGGAAATTTATCACGTAGATTGGATGCAAGAACAATTGGAAATTTTATTTACAAGCCGTTTTAAATTACCGGAAAACGGACTAAACGAACTCATCAATCGATTCGGATTGGAACGGTTGGAATTTATAAAATCCAAAAATGGCGACGGAATGCGTATCCGTCCGCAAGGGACTATTTCTCCGTTGGCATTTACGAAACAAGTTCTGACTTTTTTAGAACAACTGTTTCGTGCGGAAAAATGATATAGTATACGTATGCGTTACTGGATAATAGGAATAGCAGCTCTCCTTTTATTAGCGGGCTGCCACAAAAAGGAAGAACTTCCTGCCGGGAAAAGAACCGACGAGGTGGCCGTTCGTATCGGAGATACACTGATCACACAGGAAGATATTGCCCAACGCTTACCGTTACTTTCCGAAAAAGACCGAGCTTTTGCACAAACTGATATCGGACGACAAAACCTGATACAAATCATCACGCGGGAAAAACTCATTGAAGCAGATGCCCGCCATAATCAATTAGACCAAGATCCCGAGTATAAAAAATTATTGGAAGAAAAACGGGAACAGTTGGAAAAAACATACGATGATTTTGCCCAGCAACTTCTCACTCAGTTTTGGTATGCCAAACAACAAACGGATGGCCCTATCAACGTAACTGAAAAAGAAATAAAAGATTACTATGCTAAATATCCTTACGAAATGACGCTGAAGCAAATTATCGTCAGCAACGCGCAAACCGCCGACCAGTTATTGCGTTCACTGAAAGGAAATCCTTCTTCCTGGAATTCACTTTCACGCCAGTATAACATTGCGCCGGATTCTCTTAAATCTTTTTCTTTTATGCCGGGGGAATATTTGCCTAATTTAGAAGTAGTGGCAGCTAACTCTCCTGTTGGAAAAGTAGAAGGGTTCTTTAAAACTCCACAAGGATTTCATATAATAATGAAAACAAATGAAAAACGGCTTTCCTGGGCTGAAGCACAACCGCGCATTCAGCAAGTACTGGAAAACCAAAAATTAGACGAGTTGTTGGACTCGTTAAAAACACAATACGAGGTTATCATTTATGACAAAAATGAATAAATTAGCGGCCGTAATACTCATTGCGGCTTTAGGGGTAAATGTAAACGGTAAAGTACTGGAATCTTCCGTGGCTACCGTGAACGGAAAGCCGATTCTCGCCTCCGAATATAACAATTATTTGCAAGGCGTCATCGACCAATACAAGGCCAATGCACCTCAAGCATTGGAACAACCTTACGCCCAAGATATTTTGGGTAAAGAAGTGTTAAAAGGACTTATTTCCAACGAACTCGTCTATCAAGCCGCCGAAGAAGCCAAAATCACGGTGAAAGATTCTGAATTGGACGAAACCATTAACAACATCAAAAATAGTTTTATCATTGATGAAAAAACAGGGAAAGAAGATCCCAAAGGGGCAGAAAAACGTTTCAATGCCGCTTTGAAAAAACAAGGTTTGTCACTTGCTACCTATAAGAAAAAAATCACAAAAGATATTCAAGCACGCAAATTGATGGAATTAAAAGTGCAAGAAATGGTGAAACCGGTAGAAGAAGCAGACGTGAAAGCCCTGTATGAAAACGTCAATGCGTACTTGCGCAACAATACTAAGAAAATAAAAGAAGTGGCGAAAGACCCGGCTAAAGCTGCCGAAGCCCAAGCCATTGCTGCCAAATTGAAACAATTGACGGCTGAACAGGTCCTTATCGGGCACATCTATTTAAACACCACCAAGGACATGCCCGCCGCTGATGTAAAGAAGAAAGAAGAATTGGCCAAAAAAATTAAAAAAGAAATTGACGGCGGAATGGATTTTTCCGCTGCCGTAAAAACATACAGTGAAGATCCTCAGGCCGTAACTACCGGCGGAGATATGATTTTAATCAAAGGGGTAGCCCCCAAAGAAATTGATGCAAAAGCATTTACTTTATCCGTTGGAAAAGTAAGTGATCCTATCAAAACAAATATGGGGTACCACATTATTAAAATTAAAGAAAAACATGCCGAAAAACAAGTAGGATACGATGACATCAAACGCGATTTGGGGCAATATATTGCTCAAACCCGTGTGCAAGGTGCCATTGCCGATTACTTGGGCGATTTGTATGATAAAGCCGATATCAAAGTAACAAAAGAATTTGAAATCGACAAAGCGGCCGCTAAAGCACAAGCAGAAGCAGCAGCCAAAGACGACAAAAAAACGGATGTGAAAGCTGATAAAAAAGCAGACACAAAAACTGGTACTAAAAAATAAAATTTCCGTTCTAACGCCCCTTGGAAAACAAGGGGCGTTTTTATATGAAAAAAACTCTCCTTATCACCGCCGGAGATCCTGCCGGTATCGGCCCGGAAATTACCGTAAAAGCATTGTGCCACCCGCAAGTGCAACGTGCTTGCCGCGCAATTGTAATCGGAGAAGAAGTATCCCTTAGAAAGGCCGGGTGGAACGAGCAACTAGGCCAATTATTGCCATTAAGTGCTCCTCATTTATCTTTCCGCCCTCAACCTTCTAAAGAGGGAGGGCTCGTTTCCTATCAGGCGGTGGAAATAGGAATAAAACTTGCATTAAAAACCGGTTCCCCGCTAGTGACCGCTCCTATTTCCAAACAGAGCTGGGCATTGGCCAAAATTCCTTTTACCGGGCATACGGAACTACTACGCAAACGAACTCAAAAAGACGGGCTTATGATGTTTACAAGCGGTTCTCTGCGTTGCGCGTTAGTAACGGAACATTTCCCGCTTTCTCATCTTCCTTTATCAAAAGAACGTATTGTAAACGCCGCGCTTTATTTCAAAAATGCTTTAAAAAATAGCGGAATTTTAAATCCTTTTGTTGGAATCTGTGCGGTCAATCCTCATGCCAGCGATAACGGACAATTCGGCTCTGAAGAAAACAACTTAATTCTTCCGTCCTTGCAAATTTTGAAAAGACACGGCAAATTCACAGGCCCCCTCCCTTCCGATACGGCTTGGCTGCAACACCGGCAAGGGAAATATGACGGGCTTTTGTGCATGTACCACGACCAAGCTCTTTTGGGGATCAAACTAGCTGCTACAAAACCGATTGTTCACTTAACGGCCGGCTTACCTTTCGTCCGCACTTCTCCCGCCCACGGAACAGCTTTTGACATTGCCAGGAAAAACAAAGCGGATGCTTGCGGCATGGTAGCCGCCATCTTATCTGCTGTTTCTTATTAATTTTCCGCCGTAGTTTCTCTAGATTTGGTACAATATGTATATATGGAAAGCCAAATACATTTTAAGGAAATAAACTCCACAAACACTTATCTGAAAGAAAATTTTTCAACCCTTGCAGACAAAACTGTTGTTACTGCGGATATTCAAACTGCCGGAAGAGGCCGTTTCTCCCGCCAGTGGATCAGCCAAAAAGGCGGCTTATATTTCTCTATTTTGCTTCGCCCCACTAAAACGGATTTTATTGCTAATTTAACTCAATTAATGGCACTTTCCGTTTGCCGCGCCGTTGAAGAATTGGGAGGAAAACCCACCATTAAGTGGCCCAATGATGTACAACTCAAAGGAAAAAAATTATGCGGCATTTTGAGTGAAGCCGTTGCTACCCAACAAGGCGTTTCTTGCGTCATCGTGGGGACCGGCATCAACGTAGCACAGTCCGATTTATCCCATGTAGGGCAACCGGCTATTTCTTTGCGCGAGGCCGGTATTTTTATTGATAAAAACATGTTGCTCCCTTCCGTATTAAATTATTTTTGGCAAGGGTATGAGGATGTTTTACAAAACGGTTTTGCTTCGCTACGTGAAGAATACAAAAAACGATTTCCCTATTTAGGAAAAACCATCTCCGTCAAGAACGGAGTAGCGGATGCCACCGGCACGGTAACTGATATCTCCCCTGCGGGAGCTCTTTTGCTAAACGCCGGGAACGGCCCCAAAGAAATTTTGATAGGAGATTTAATTGTATGAGTGCAGATAACTTATTTTTGCAATCTGTCAGTATTACCGTAATCGGTATGTCGGTAGTATTGTTGTTTCTGTGTTTATTGGTAGGAGCCATGAAGGTTTTGGCCAAAACCGTACAAATGCTGGAAATATATTTCCCGCAAACGGTCCCCGGGACCGATGACAGTTCACTCATTGCGGTTGCCATTGCAGCTGCCAAAAGATTTCAAGGAAAATAATAAGGGAGTCAATAAATTATGAAGAAAGTTAATTTTATGCTTACCGCGTTTCGCGATGGGTTTCAATCTGTTTACGGGGCGCGTGTCTTAACCAAAGATTTTATGCCTGCTGTAGAGGCCGCCCGTCACGCGGGTATCAACCACATGGAATTTGGCGGCGGCGCACGATTCCAAGCGCTTTATTTTTATTGCAATGAAGATGCATTTGACATGATGGACACCTTCCGCAAAACGGCCGGGCCGGATGCTAATTTGCAAACATTGGCCCGCGGGGTAAACGTAGTAGGGTTAGATAGCCAATCTTCGGATGTCATCAAAGCACACGCACAACTATTCAAAAAACACGGTACCACCACCATCCGTAACTTTGATGCATTAAATGACGTAAACAACTTAATCTATTCCGGTCAATGCATCAAAGACGCCGGTTTAAAACACGAAATTTGTATTACCATGATGTCCTTGGCTCCGGGTTGGGATACCACCGGTAAAATTCACAATGAAATTTTTTACGAACGGATTCTGCGCGAAATTTTAAAATCCGGCGTGCCGTTTGATTCTTTGTGCTTTAAAGATGCTTCCGGCACCTCTACCCCCACCACCGTGGGCCGCACGATTGCCATGGCACGCAAACTCTTGCCGGAAGGAACTAAAATTGTTTTCCATACGCACGAAACGGCCGGCAACTCTATTGCTTGCTGTTTGGAAGCTATTAAAGCCGGAGCTGACAGTTTAGATCTCTCCATGCAACCCGTTTCCGGCGGTACTTGCCAACCCGATATTTTAACCATGTGGCATGCGTTGCGCGGTAGCGACTATACGTTGGACATTGACCCCAAGAAAATTCAAGAAGCGGAAAATGTGTTTAAAGATTGTATGGCCAAATATTTCTTACCGCCCGAAGCTACCTCCGTCAACCCGATTATTCCATTCTCACCTTTGCCCGGCGGCGCATTGACCGCCAACACCCAAATGATGCGCGATAACGGCACGTTTGACAAATTCCCGGAAGTTGTTAAAGCCATGGGCGAATGTGTGAAGCTCGGCGGGTTCGGTACGTCCGTAACACCGGTTTCACAATTTTATTTCCAACAGGCCTATTCCAACGTCATGAACGGCGCGTGGAAGAAAATTACCCCCGGTTACGGCAAAATGGTGCTCGGCTATTTCGGTCGCACACCGGTTGAACCGGATCCGACGGTAGTAAAAGAAGCCAGTGCGCAACTGGGTTTACCGCCTACTACCAAAACTCCGCTTGAAATCAACGACGCTGACCCCAAGAAAGGGTTGAAAGTAGCCGAAGCCAAACTTAAAGAAGCAGGTCTCCCTGTAACGGATGAAAACAAATTTATCGTAGCCACCTGCGCAGATAAAGGCATTTTATTCTTGCAAGGAAAAGCCAAAGTAAACGGTATCCGCTGGGCCGCTGACCAAAAGAAAACAACTACCACCACGGGTGCAGTTAAAGTAACCGTCAACGGAAAACCTTATGAAGTTATCTTTGACGGAGATAATGCCGCCACCGTTAACGGCAAACGCTACAACATTTCTACCGCCGCTTCCGATGCCAAATCTCCGGCCCAGGCTGCTGCTTCCGGCAATGGGGCAACCGTAAAAGCCCCCGTACCGGGCATGGTGCTGCGCTTTAGCGTCAAGGACGGAGACCGCGTGAATGAAGGCCAAGAAATCTTGGTGCTTGAAGCGATGAAAATGGAAACTCCGGTTGCCGCGCCGGCCGCCGGTGTTATTCACTTTACCGTCCAACAAGGGGATCAGGTACAAACCGGTCACCCCGTGGCAGAAATTAAATAGGAGCCGATTATGGACTTTACACAAGCATTTATCCAAATTTGGCAAACCACCGGGATTTATTCCATGGTGTGGCAGCAAGGTGTAATGATAGCCGTATGCTGTTTTCTGCTATGGTTGGGAATTAAGAAACAATTTGAACCGTTGCTTTTAATTCCGATTGCCTTTGGCGGTCTTTTAGCTAACATCCCTATGCCGGCCGGGGAAGCTATCGCAGGGCCCAACGGTTTTTTGGGAATTGTGTTTAATTTTGGGATTAATTCCGGTTTGTTCCCGTTGTTTATCTTTATGGCCGTAGGTGCCATGACGGATTTTGGACCCCTAATTGCCAATCCTAAAATGGCTTTGTTGGGTGGAGCGGCACAATTCGGTATTTTTGCTACATTGATTGGTGCCATCGGTTTATCCTATATTTACATCGGGGATAAACAACTCTTTGCCTTTGGGCTTAAAGAGGCCGCTTCCATTGGCATTATCGGCGGGGCAGACGGGCCAACTTCTATTTATTTGACAACACGTCTTGCACCGCAACTGTTGGGCTCGATTGCCGTGGCGGCGTACTCTTATATGGCACTCGTTCCGGTTATCCAACCACCTATTATGAAGCTTTTGACAACGGATGCAGAACGTAAAATTCGCATGACACAACTTCGCACCGTTTCCAAGCGGGAAAAAATCTTGTTCCCGATTGTCATTTTACTTTTGTGTGCTTTGTTGTTGCCTTCCGCCGCACCGCTAATCGGTGCTTTGACATTCGGAAATTTAGTAAAAGAATCGGGCGTAGCGGAACGGTTATCCAAAACCTTGCAAAACGAATTCTGCAATATTGTAACGATTTTGCTTGGTTTATCGGTTGGTTCCAAATTGCAATATGACCATTTTCTAGTAACGGAAACGTTGGGTATTTTGGTACTGGGTATTATTGCCTTCTCCGTGGCAACCGCTTCGGGAGTGCTACTGGCAAAATTGATGAACCTGTTTGGCAAAGAAAAAATCAACCCGCTCATCGGTTCCGCCGGAGTTTCTGCCGTGCCGATGGCCGCACGTGTGTCTAATAAAGTGGGGCTTGAGTACGATAAACAAAATTACCTACTCATGCACGCGATGGGACCCAATGTGGCAGGGGTAATCGGCAGTGCCGTAGCAGCCGGTGTGCTTTTAGCCATTCTTGGAAAATAAATTTAATAAACACAAAAAAGGACGAAACAATAGTTTCGTCCTTTTTTATTGTTTGAATCGTTTTTCACTTTTACTTTACACCTTTTCGAAGGCACAAACCCGCCAACGTACAACGAGCACATCCCGGTTTGCGAGCGTTACACACTTGGCGGCCATGTAAGATAAGCGCAATGGCCACCCAACCCCAATATTTGTAGGGAATAATTTTTGTAAGATCTTTTTCAATCTTTACGGGGTCGGTTTCTTTCGTAAGTCCCAGGCGAAAAGATAAACGCTTTACATGGGTATCTACCACTATTCCGGCGGGTTTTTTGAAATAATCTCCCAACATCACATTGGCCGTTTTACGGGCCACCCCGCGCAAGGTAAGCAATTCCTCCATAGTTTGGGGGACTTTTCCTCCGTATACTTCGCAAATTCGCTTAGACATCTGTATCAAAGAAATAGCTTTGCTGTGATAGAACCCTGCGGAGTGAATAATTGTCTCTACATCCTTGAGATTGGCTTTAGCTAAATCCTGCACGGTGGGATACTTTTTAAAAAGATGCGGAGTAATTGTGTTGACGCGGGCATCTGTGCATTGGGCCGATAGAATCACCGCACATAAAAGTTCCCATGCATTTTTATGGTGCAGGGGAATTACGTGTTTGGGATACAACCGCTTCAATTCTTTTAAAAGAGAAAGAATGTTTGTTTTTTGCATTATTTGCCCATTATTTTATTGTACGTATAGCTACCCAACAAGAACAGTAAATTCATCAAAATCACACAAGCGCCCGAAGGAATATCCCATACGAATGAAATGTAAATTCCTCCCCACACACTGAGCACACCAAACACAACAGCCAAACATAAAACTTGCTTAAAAGTACGGGCTACCAACAAAGATGCTACCGGGGGAATAATGAGCAAAGCCGAAATCAGGAAAATACCCACCACCTTGAATGCCAAAACCACCGCTACGGAAGTAATCATCACCAAGACGGCATTGACCGTTCCCACTTTTATTCCGCGTGTTTTCGCAAACGGTTCATCAAAACAGGCTGAAGTAACCTCCCGATAAAAAAGGCAAATGCCCGTTAAAATAATTATAAACAGCAGGCCACATAATACAGTTTCGTCCGTTGTCACCGTCAAAATACTGCCAAACAAATAGCTTAACAAATCCGTGTTAAAACCGCCGGCCAACGAAGTAATAAGCAACCCAACAGATAGACCCGCCGCACTTACAATTCCGATAGCCGCATCTCCATAAATACGAAACTTTTGTGTAAGTTTCATAATCCCTAAAGAAGAAAGTAGAACAACGGGAATTGACATATAAACCGGGCTTGTAGCGGTAAAAAGGGCCAGTGCTACCCCCGTTAAACAAACGTGGCTCATGCCGTCCCCAATTAAAGACAATCGTTTAAGCACTAAAAACACACCCAACAGCGCACATGCTGCGGCCACCAAACTACCGGCAATTAATCCTTTTTGCACAAAACCGTAACTCAAAAACTCAGTGATCATGGGCGCACTCCTCGCAATCGGCCCCCAGCGGACAATGACCATGATGATTGTGCAAATGATCAATGGTATGTTGGGCAAACGCTCCCAATTTTTCAGCTACCGCTTTTGAGTGACAAAATTCCGGTTTCGTACCAAAAAATACGAGCGTTTTATCGATATACATAAATTTGGAAATATATTTCCCGACTTCCCCGGTGTCATGGGTAATCAGTAAAATGGTAACACCTTGCTTTTTATTCAAATTTCCTAATAAATTAAAGAATAATTCCCGCGATGAAGCATCCAATGCGGTAGAAGGTTCATCCAAAATTAACAGCTGCGGATGACTGACCAACGCGCGGGCCAGGAGTACACGTTGTTGCTGACCGATGGATAAATCGTTGAAAATGCGATCGGCATATTCCCGTGTATTGGTTTGCTGCATGGCTTCATACACTTGTTTGAGTTCACCTACCGAAATACGACTTCCGCGTCGACCCAGCAATCCCATTAACACCACTTCCTGCGCCGAAATGGGAAAACGAGATTGGGAAACGGGGCTTTTTTGCGCCAAATAACCGATCTTATGCCATTCTTGGAATTGGGGCAGAGGGGTTCCAAACAACTCGATGCTCCCCTTCCCTTTCTCCAATCCCAACATTACCTTCAGCAAAGTAGTTTTTCCACCGCCATTGGGCCCGATGATGCCAACGTAATCCCCCGGTTGTATCTCAAACGAAATATTTTCCAATACCGGAGTGCGGGTATAAGCAAAATTGACATTTTGCGCTTTTATTATGCCGGACATTGTAACCCCCGTTTTAAACTTTCTAAGTTACGGTGCATCAAATCAATATACGATACCTGATGGTCGAAATCCTGTTTTGAAACATACTCAATGGGATATAGTTTTACTATTTCTACACCCGTTTCATCCACCACAGATTGCGCCAAACGCGCGGAAAGTGTTTCTTCCGTAAAAATAGCCGGAATGTGATACGTTTGCACCAAGCCAATGATTTGTACCATCTTTTTAACCGAATGTTCTCCTTCGTGAGAAGTGCCCGAAAGAGAAATTAAATCAATGCCGTAAGGTGTGAGTAAATTTTTAAAAGCCAAATGCCCAATGTGTATCACTTTGTTATATTTACAAGTAGTAAGAGTATCCGCGAATTCTCGTTTCAACTGCTCAATTTGCTTGATAGATTTATCACGATTATGACGAATTTTTTCACAATCTTTAGGATAAATTTCGCATAAAAATTCTGCTGTTTGCGCAAAAAGTGTTTGCATTTTCCCCAAATCCATCCAAATATGCGGATCTTGAGAAGAAGAAGAAGAAACCAGTGCAGCTAATTGGAGTACCCGCGTACGGGAACCGGCTGCCTTAGCAAGATCTGCCGCCCACGGTTCCAGTTCATCCGATACGTAAACAAATGCGGTCGCATTTTTTAACTGCACCAAAGCCCCGGGGGTCGGCTCGAATGAATGCGGCTCTGTGCCCGGTGGAAGTAATTGCAAAATCGGCACCGATGCTCCAAGTAATTCACGCACAATAATATGGGGTACATAACCCGAAACTACCAGTTTTTCTTGTGCAGAAAGATAACTAGGCCGTCGGAAACGATAGGAATTCAGCAAAACCGCACACAGGAATATTCCTATCAATCCCCAAAAAATAATGAGACCCCACTTAACAATCTGTTTCATATTGTATATTATACGATTTTCGTACGTATCGTGAAATGTACAAAATTTACTATAATACATAAGAAGGAGAGAAAATATGGCTTATTTTTTGGCTTTTTGTTTGGCTTTATGTTGGGGAACGGCTTTTTTGGCCTCTAAAAATATTGTAGATGTACTACCGCCTTATTGGGGAACATTTTTCCGCGTACTGGCCGGATTTTTATTCTTGGCGATTTTCTTTGGTGCCCGACGTGCCAACTTAAAATGTGCTCCCAAAGAATTATGGCGGCCTTATACGATTGGATTTTTGCTTATCTTATTACCGTTTGCCGCTCTTTCTTGGGGGCAACGCTTTGTAGCTCCCACAATTGGCGGGATTTTTAACGGCACCGTGCCAATATGGAGCTTTATCTTCGGAGCTGTTTTACTCAAAGGAATAGACCGTTTTACTTGGCGTCGTGCCGTCGGAGTAACCATCGGGATGCTGGGGTTGCTCGTTATTATGTACCCGGTCCTCTCCGGTACCACCTTGGAAGGTGGGAAAATGGCCGTTTACGGGTGCTTGGCATTATTAGTTATGGCCTGGTCCTATGGTTTAGGCAATGTATTTACCAAAAAGATCATGGTAGATAGTAACGCCGTCGGCTTAGAAGCCAATACATTTCACCAGTATTTATTTTCAGCCGTTGTTCTGTTGCTACTTTCGCTGTGTATAGAACCCGTGCCCTCTTGGGAAGTATTCAACACGAAGTTGATACTTTCCATCTTAAGCGCCGGAATACTCTCTTCCGCCGTTGCATTTTTATTGATGGTCGAACTTATCAAACGTTGGGGGGCCACACGCATGGCCTCTGTTACCTATTTTTCTCCCATTATTGCCATGGGCAGTGATATGATTGCCCGCGGCCGCATGCCCAATCATTATGAAATTATAGGAATGGGCATCATTTTCATCAGTTTGTGGCTTATCCAAAAAAGAGTAGATGCATAAATTACGCTTTTTCTACTCTCTGTTTTTTGGGATTTTTTAGGCATTTTATATAAAATTTAGTTGTATTTACCCCGTTTGTTTTAAAAAAATGATAGAATGTAAGGGTATAAAAGTGATTGAATCAATAATAATGTAAACAGGGTGAGGTTTTTATATGGAAAAAAGTTTGTCATCTGCGACATTGGTTAAACCCATTGTCAAAGATCCGTTTGCCGAGCTAGACGTTCCTTTCGGCTATGGCCGGACGGAGAGTTATCTCTTGCCGAAAGATCCCGCTTGGATGTTTCTTTTCTGGGAAATTACACAAAGTACTTTTGATTACTTGAAAAGTCAATATGGGGACGAAACACTCAAAAACTCCCGCACGATTATCCGGTTACATGATGTAACCGGCGTGGAATCCTTTAACGGGACAAATTCCTTAGAATTTTATGATATGCCGGTTATTTTTGAAGCACGCAGTTGGTATATCAATGTACCCAAAACCGGCCGTATGTACGTTGCCGATTTGGGATATCTTACAACGGATGGCCGGTTTATCTTAGTATCCCGCAGCAATTCTTCCAGCGTACCTCCGGGCCGCGTATCGGACGTTATCGACGATAAGTGGATGATTGTAGAGGGTGATTTCCAAAAACTGTTGAAACTATCCGGCGCCGATTACATCGGTTTGGGTGCCAGCGAATTGATGCAAGTAGTCGGCCAACGCTGGAAATTGACCGAACTAACACCTTCGGGATCGCCCAGCTCCTGGTCTTCTTTTGCCTTACACTTGGAAAAAGTGGAAAAAGAAGACGAAGACATCTGGTTGGAAGCGGACTGCGAAATTATTATCTACGGATCTGCTTCTAAAAATGCCATCGTGTCCATTAACGGGAAAGATATTGAACTGAAAGATGGCAAGTTCTCTATCCGTCAACATCTACCTGCCGGCAGCGTGGTAGATTTGCCGATTCGTGCGCGTAACGCAAAGGGAGACAAAACGCGCCAACTCATGATCAAAGCTCTGCGCGAGCAAGGGAAATAATATGGGAAACGAAAAGGGTTATTTAGCACTCGTGCTTCATGCACATTTGCCGTTTATCAAACACCCGGAATACCCGGACTTCTTAGAAGAAGATTGGTTCTACGAAGCCATGGTGGAAACGTATATTCCCCTGCTTAACGTGTTTGAAAATTTAACGGAAGAGGGAATTGATTTCCGGCTGACCATGTCACTCACGCCTCCGTTGTGTAATATGATGTCGGACCCGCTCCTTATTGATCGTTTCTCCCACTATTTAAACCAACGGGTAGAATTGTCCGAAAAAGAATTGACCCGCACTTCCGGCACCGAATTTGAAGGGGTGGCCCGGATGTATTTCAACAAATTCCGCCGTTACAAAGAATTGTTTGAAAATCGCTATCACCGCCATGTATTGGAAGGATTTAAAAAATTCCAAGACATGGGAAAATTAGAAATTATTACCTGCTGCGCCACACATGGGTATTTGCCGCTCATGGTACATAAGGAAAGCGTCAATGCCCAAATTAAAATTGCCGCCCAGGATTATCGCAGCCGTTTCGGGAAAAATCCACGCGGTATTTGGCTGGCCGAATGTGCGTATAATCCCGGAGATGATAAATTTCTGCGTGACGAAGGAATCCGCTTTTTCTTTACGGAATCACACGGAATTTTACACGGAACTCCGCGACCTAAATACGGGATTTACGCCCCGGTGTACTGTCCGCAAACCGGCGTAGCCGCTTTTGCACGCGATATGGAATCGGCACAACAGGTTTGGAGTGCCGAATCCGGTTACCCGGGTGATGCCCGCTATCGCGAATTCTATCGTGATTTGGGATACGATTTGGATTATGATTACATCAAACCATACCTCCACTCCGACGGTGTCCGCCGCAATATCGGCATGAAATATCACAAAATTACCGGCAAAGTATCGCTCAACCAAAAACAGGCCTATAACCCTGCGGAAGCGCGTGAAGTGGCCGCACAACATGCCGGAAATTTTATGTTCAACCGCCAGAAACAAATTGAATATTTGAGCACCGTTATCGACCGCAAACCGTTGGTTGTGTCCATGTATGATGCCGAATTATACGGGCACTGGTGGTATGAAGGGATTGATTTCTTGGAATATTTGTTCAAGAAAATTTATTACGATCAGGACCAAATTAAATTGGTTACTCCCATGGAATATTTGGAGATGTATCCGGAAAATCAAATTGTGCAACCTTCCATGTCTTCCTGGGGAGATAAGGGATATCACGAAGTATGGCTCAATAGCGGTAATGATTGGATTTACCGCCACCTCATTAAATCTTCCGAACGGATGATGGACTTGGCCAATAAATTCCCCAACGCTACCGGTTTATTGCGCCGTGCTCTCAATCAGTTAGCGCGCGAACTGGTGCTGATGCAGGCCTCGGATTGGGCTTTCCTGATGACGACCGGGACAGCAAAAGAATATTCCACCAAACGTACAAAAGATCACGTAAAGCGGTTCAACGAGTTGTATGAACAAATACAAGGTAACCGCATTAACGAGGCCTATGTATATGAATTGGAATTAAAAGATTCCATCTTTCAACAGATGGACTACAGTGTTTATTCCAGCGCATCGAAAGAAGCCGTCTTGGCAAAATATTGAAAGTGTCTTTTATTCCCGCTCCTAAAGAGCGGGGATATTTTTTACCCAAAAGACCTATCTTTGAACTAGGTCTAAAGGCCGTTGCGTTTGGTAATAGAAAATTTCAAAATGTAGATATATAACGAATTGTCAAAAGGAAACGAAAGATACTTCTGCATCTAAAAGGATTAAAACATTATGTCTCGTATTTTATTTCATTCATTTAGAATTACCCTTGGGCTATGTCTGGTTACTGCGGCGCAGGCATTACCACCGAACCCCACACCCGCCGTCTCTGTGCGAGTAATTACCCGACAGATGTTGGAAGCACGTGGCCGTCTTCTCACGCAACACTCTTTCTTAAAAGATATCGCGCGCAACCACGCTGAACCATCCGTATATTTATCGCAATTTCAAAAAGCGCAAAAGATATACAGACAACTGACAGACCCCTCTTTAACAACCTTTAGTTCCCCCCAACGAAACCTGTTGAAACAGCAAATTGATCAACTTGTATTGGTGGATGAACAGACTCGCCAACTTTGGAAAGGAATTATTACCCACCGTTTGAGCCCCGAAGCGCGGGGAGATATGGCAACCTATTTTCAGGATTATTTTGGTTTTGATACGGAGAATGATGTTTCTTTGTTGCCAGAGAATGATTTGTCAAACAGTCCTTATCTACGGGAATTGCAAAACATCTACAGCGACTTTGCCAAACGTTTTAAACAATTTGTGGAAACGCACCATCGTCTCCCAATGCTGAGGGATACCAATGTGGATAGTGCGGAATCTCTCTTAAGCCAAGAATATCAATTATTTTGTTTTGTAAACCGTTATCATCAGTTTGAACCCTTGCAAAAATACATTAAACAAATTGAAGAAATTGCCAAATCTATAAAATAAAAAACCCCGGTTGAGCCGGGGTTTTAAAATCAAATACATCTATTTATATTCCAATTTTACCAGCTTGTATTTCTTGGGTCCACGGGGTAACACAGCTTCAAAGGTCTCCCCTTCTTTTTTCCCTAAAACTCCGTTGGCTAATGGCGATTTAACCGACAAAAGGCCCTTATCCGGATTAGATTCCATAGATCCTACTAAAGTATATGTAAATTCAATATCCGCATCCAAATCTTTAATCGTCACGGTGGCCCCTATGCGAGCTTCACTTTTATCCACTGCTAAATCGTCGGTAATTTCAGCGTTACGTAATTTGGTTTCCAATTCTTGAATACGAATCAATGTTTCCGCTTGTTTTTCTTTGGCCGCATGATATTCCGCGTTTTCTTTCAAATCCCCCTGCGCGGCGGCCTCCCCTATTTCGTTGGATAAAGAGGCCTTTAAATCCTTTAAATTTTTCAGCTCGTTCACAAGCGCTTCATATTTTTTACGGCTTACATAGTATACTTCTGACATATTTCACTCCTCTACAGCTCTTTTAAGTGTACAATTTTAACGCATAGATTTCAATGACCGATGTCTCTTTTATTGCTATAATACAAGGGTGAAAAGACAATGCCTTTTGCTGTGCCTTACCGTTGGATGTGTATTCCCCGCATGGGGGCAAAATGACCATGTCCGCATCGCTCGGGAAAATTCTCCGGCAGTGGTGGCGGTAAATGTGGCCAAAAAGGACGGGAGCACCTTCACAGGAACCGGATTTGTTGTAACCCCCGACGGGCTTATTGCTACTAACAAACATGTGGTACAGGATGCAATATTTACAAATATTACATTCAATACAGGAGTAACATCTGGGGAAGCCATTAAAATGGCCTCCGCAGATAAAGTAGATTTAACCTTGTTAAAAATAGAAGCCCGCAATCTGCCCTATGTTGTTTTGGGGGATTCCGATACGGTTTTACCCGGGCAAACCATTACCGTCATCGGAAATCCACGCCGACTGCAAAATACCGTTTCCTCTGGTTTAATCAGCCAGGTACGTCAAAAAGAGGACGGAACCCTTTGGCATCAAATCAGTGCGCCGATTTCGCCGAGCTCAAGCGGCAGCCCCGTCTTTAATGCGAAAGGAGAAGTGGTATGTGTGGCTTTTGCCAGTTACAGCGGAGAAGGGGACCAAAACTTAAATTTTGCAGTTCCCGTAAATTATCTCCGCCAATTAATAACAGAAGCGGGATTTTCGCTACCGCAAACAACAGTAAGCGATCCAGTTTCTATTAAAGAAAACCCGATTTTAGCCCATATTAAAAAAGCTTGGACCATTTTAATGCGACTTATAAAACGGAATTCTAACGAAAAATAAATCGAAATTTTCCTATTCGTTCCGCATTTTGGAGAACTTATGAAAAAAAACACGCTAAAAATTACCTTATTTATATTATGTGTAGCCCTAACTGTTTTTCTTCTTTTGCCCTTTTTGGACAATTCCAAATCCAATACGGCTTCTCTTAACGTGAAGGCCGAACCGCAAATTTTTACGTCCAACCCACTCACCGCTTTGATGAACCGGCTGGCCTCTCTTTTCGGTCGTCCTACCAAAGAAAAACCCACTACCGTTTTGACGGCCCAACAAGTGGATCAAATGTTCGGAACGCAGGTTCCCCTTGCACGAACAGCGGCCGCAACCGTTCCTTCCGTTGCGCAAGATACCAGGCAACCCTCCCAAGAAGGAACCTCGTGGGAACAACCTACCCGGGTTGATATGTCCGATGCGCTTGTTTTAAATGAGGAAGGAAACTGGGTTCTTGCCCGACAGGTATATCCGGAAAGTAGCCCTCAGGGAATGCATGAAATTAATATCAAAGATAATCCGTACGACACTTACATACGCCAACAGAAGGCCGCTACGTATAACCCGGCGTTGGGACAGCCGGAAATAGGAGTTCCTTCCACACAAAAAGAAAGTTACTGGCACAAATTAGTCAGCCCGATAAAACATTTTTTTGGATTTGACGAGGCACAAGCCATAACTCCCGGCCAATTCCAGCAAATGGCCGGCGGTTCCCAAGAGACAACAGCTGTATCAACCCAAGCAGTCAATAAAACCAACTGGAACCCAACCGAAATAACCTCCTCCACCGCCAAAGCGACCTCTCCTGACTTTTCTTTTGATATCCCTGAAGGGATTTCCGCTTCCGCAAAGAGAGGACAGCGAACGCGCGATTTGTACCGCATGCTCAATCCGGAGTCCTTACTTCAACATGCGGTAGAAACGCTGGCTAATTCAAAATTTCCGGAACCACTTGATGAGAAACAACGTGTACAAAAACAACAATTTTCCGAAGAAACTACACATCGTCTCGTAGAACAATTAAAAGAGTGGCAACGCGCACGCATGGAAAGGTATTTTACCGATCAATCTGCTTTGGAAAATTTCAGAGGTGCCTGTCAAAATGAATCGTTGCCGGTTACAAGCGGATGCCCCGCCGGAGAAGTTATTCCCGGTGCCTCGGAACAAGCGATACGAGAAACCCAAATACAAAATCAACAAATTTTCAGCAAAATTACTCGCATTCCCTTACCGAACATACCCCTTACGCCCGTACTGGGTATTGCCAATGGGCCGCTTAATTTAAAAGATGAAGACAATACTTTTACCGCTCCTCCCCAAAATGAACAAGGATTAGTCATTACCAATGAAATTTATGAATGGCAGTTTAAGCACCACGGTTGTGACAAAAAGGAAAATTCCTGTTTTTATGTGGCAAACAAAATCCAAAAAGATCCGGCTTTGGGGGATTCCATTCGCATGACTAACGGATCTTTCGTTGGGGACCCGGCCAACATCTACCCCAAAGACAAATCGGCTTTTATTAGTTACCGTGACAGTCAGCTTCCGAAGAACGCCTCTGAAGAATTGCGTGCAAAAACAGCCGCTAAAGCCGCCGAAGATTATGAAAAATTTGCTCCGCCTCATGTAATCTACACATCCGATGTCGGGGCCGAATATCAACAAAAAGTGGCCCGCGTGATGAGAAATCCCAATTCCGACGAAGAAGTCCCCCTTTTGCTGATGCTCAACGGCTCGCAAGCCCGTACCTTACAGGAAATGACAAACAGTACCGCTTTTCTCTATGACAGTCAAAGCGCAATACTGGAAGAAGACGGGGTACCTGCAGGGAAACTTAGCAATAGTGTAGTGGAAAGTTCCGCTGTTTTAATTAAAGAGACGAGGGACTATGTCGCCCAGATTGCACAAGAACTTAACCAAGAGGCAGTCAAAAACAACCTGGGGAATACAAAAGAATTTTTCAACCGTTCCGTTGCTGAAAGCGGGGGAAATGCACTACAAGCATTTGAGCAAGCGTTTTCTGTTCCCCCTCCTGATAAAAAATAGTTTTATTTCATCCGGAAAATGGGTATAATGGTAAATGGGGATTTCTACATCCTCATTTACCATTTTCAGGAGCTGTTATGAAAAATTTCGGAATTTTTGTTATCGTCGGAGTCCTTCTTTTGACCGCCGGCTGCCGCAGCCAACAGTCCGCTTATGACCGGGAAGATCCGCATCAATCTTACGAACGCTATATCAATTCCCACATTTTTGCGGCCTGTACCGATGTCGGTAAACCCTATGCCACCTATTCGCTGGCCAACCTCAAAAAACGGCCTACCGAAAATCATCCCTATTATAAAGTTACGTTTATTGACGGCCCTTGTAAAGGAAAAACCTATTGGACGAAAGATGTAATTTTAAAAACGGAACCCGTAGAAAGCGGATTTTTACAAATGGGTGCGGTAGTGTTGCGCAACTACGACAACCCCATAGAGCCGGATGATAAATCCCGTACCGCCCGTTGGCACAAAGGGGTCGTTTCCAACGTCAGCAGTATAGAGAAGGGCATTGTTACGCTCTCTTTCCCGCGGGATAGTAACGATTTTAATGCCGCCCGGGAACGAATTTATACACACAACGTACGTTATATCTTAGAACCTACCGTGAAGGACGTACGCACATTTTTATAAAGGAACTCGTATGAACGCAAAAACAATTTGGATGCTTTTATTATTTACCGTGTTTGCCCCGTTGGCTTTGAATGCGCAAGGGGCGGACCCTATCAACTCCGAGACGTTGGTACTGGATATCCCCACCTCGGAAACACTGGACCGTTACCAAGCTTCTTTCCTCACACGCGCTTATGATCACGGAACAGTCATGGAAACGATTGATTTCGGAATTTATCCGCGCATCAACCTGGGGGTAAGCGTAGCTGCACACGAACTGTTAGGTTCGTCCTCCTCTGTACGAGTTCTGGCCCCGGACTTTCAGGCCAAATGGAAAGTATATGATGGGAATCTTTATCTGCCCGCTATTTCCATCGGTTACGACGGACGCCGGTATGGTTATGGCTATGACAGAAACCGCCATTACACAAAAACAAAAAAATATCTCGACAACCGCCGCGGAGGTTATGTGGCCTTATCGCGTGAAGTAATTATTCCGGGGCTAAATATGTCCGGCGGGGTAAATTTCTCTGATTTCGAATGGGATGAATTCTACCTTTTTACCGGACTATATTACAAAATTGCCGATTATGCCGCCGTCTTAACCGAGTGGGATAATATCCGTAACGTACGTGATTCTCGTTTTAATGCCGGCATGCGTTTTTACTTACATCCTTCTTTGGCACTGGATGCGGCCGTACGCCGCATCGGTCGTGGCAGTGAAAGTGAACGAATTTTACAAATTCATTATGTGACTAATTTCTAGAGGAATTATGGACAAAACACCTCGCCAAACGCATCAACGCAGAACGATTTTTATCAAGAAGAATTTACAAGTACGCTATATGCTGCTCATCTGCTTGAGTGTCTTGTGCGGACTTACCATTATGACGTTGGAACTTACACTCACGTTTAATGAGTTGTTTGATAGTTATCCCGTCCTTATGCAACCGTTGTACGACGCATTTCTGCCCATTTTATCTTCTTTCTTCTACAAATTGGCTATTTATGTATTATTTGTGGTGCTGATTTCTGCGGTTCTCTCTCATAAAATGGCCGGCCCTATTTATCGTTTCGAACAAACTTGTAAAGCCATTGCCAAAGGGGATTTTTCACAACGGGTACATTTACGCAAAGGGGACCAGTTCATCGAATTACAAGATGAATTCAACAAAATGATGGACCGAATAGAACAAGAAGTAAATCAAAAGAAAAACGGACCGGAACAATGAAAAAAATCTTTTTCTTTCTTTTTTTGCTGGTGGTTGCCGCCGCTCCTGCAACGGCACAGAAAGAGTACGGGCTTAAATTTTCCAGTTTGATTAGTGATAATTTAACGTTGGAAAACGCCATTCGGCTGGGGTTGGAAAACAATTCTAATTTTCTAACCGCCCAGCAAGAAATCGTAATTGCGGAACAAAAGGTAAATGAGGCAAAATTCCGTTATTTACCGCAACTTTCCCTCCAAGGGACCGCTACTTGGTTTGATTTGGATTATCCTATGGTACTGCCGGATGCGGTAGCCAACCGGTTTCTTCCGGGCAAAATATTAAACGATGACAACCGTTTCTACGGAGTAGGAATTACCGCTACCCAATACTTGTATTCCGGAGGGCGAATTCACAGCACACTCAAGGCCGCACGTGCCAATTTAAAACAAGTACAAACACGCTATGAAACCGTTAAAAACCAAGTAGTATTGGATATCAAAAAATCTTTTACCCAATTACTTTTTGCACAAGAAAATTTACGTTTGACCGAAAATCTTTGCAAGCAAGTACAGGGATGGTATAAAAACACAGGGGATAGCTGGACACAAATTAAAATAAAATCTCTTTTGGCACAACTGCAAAATGAACGCGCTGCCGCGGAAAATACTTTAACGCAAGCACGTATGGCTATGTTAGTAAGTTTGAACAAGGAATTGAATTCGCCCCTATCGGTAACGGGGACGTTTGAACCGTTACAAGTAGCCGGAGATTTGGCTCTTTTTAACCTATGGGGAACGGAATTCCGACCGGAACTCAAATCCGCCATTTATGAACTCGAATTGGATAATATTTCTATTGATTTAGCCCTTTCCAAACGTTACCCGGATGTTATCTTAAACGCCTCTTACGAAAAATTAGGTACGCAAAATTTGGATGATGTAAACAAACAAGTTTCACTGGCGATACGTTTGCCGATTCCGTATAATTTTTCTTCCCAAATTACTCAAAAACGTGCCGAACAACGCAAAAGCGAATTGAAACGGGCCTTAATTGAAGACCAAATTCGCACCCAAATAGCCCGCAGTTTTTCAAATGTATTGTTTTGGCAGAAAGAGGCACTTACCCGTCAGCTGACTTTTCAGGAATTGACAACGCTGTTTGAAAAAGCTGCTAAAAACGGGAGCAAATCGGGCTCGGCTCCTTTAGAAGCGGCTTACGCTTATCTGCACACCGCACAAAACTATCTGCTTGCCGTAAAAGAAAACCATATCGCGAAGGCCGAATTGGAATGGGCGATCGGCAAGGACATAGAATGAAACGTTTGCGGTTACTCACATTATTCTTACTGTTTTTAACTATCAACGTACTGCCTGCTACCGCTTTAACGCCACAGACCGATGACGACTTATTGCGCGATTTTTTGTGGAATCGCTTTATCCGTTTACCAAAGGAGCAACGTCCGCAAATCGGACTAGCTCTTTCTGCCGGCGGGGTACGTGGGTTTGCACACGTGGGGGTATTGGAAGTTCTGAATAATGCCCAGCTGCCCATTGACATGATTTCCGGCACATCCATGGGTTCGGTAGTAGGCGGTTTGTATGCAGCCGGACTTCCTACAAAAAAATTGTGGAAAATCGGAGAACATATTACCCTCAAGAATATCACTTCCGATTTAAATGTGATGGGATTATTCCGTTTCTTGTTTGCAAAACGATTGCCCTCCTCCGAAAATTTGGTCAATTTCTTCCACGAACAACTGGGCGATATCCAATTTGAACAATTGCCTATTCCTTTTTCTTGCGCCGCCATGGATATTAAAACGGGAGAGCGCGTTCTTTTTAACTCCGGGCCGTTGGCTATCGCCGTACGGGCCAGCATGAACCTGCCGGGGGTCTTTGAACCGGTGCAATACCGCCACCGCGCGCTGGTAGACGGAGCAGTAGTGGATTATCTGCCCGTAGAAACCGTAAAACAAATGGGAGCCGATTATATTATTGCTTCCGTTACACCTCCCGATTTTTATTCCCAAACGCCGCAAACCGTCGCGGCGTATTTGTTGCGTGTTGCAGATGTACGCGGAGCCGCCATGATTGAAGAATCCGCACATAAAGCAAATTTTGTGATAACCAATCGTGTCCTTGATACCGGAACTTTAGAATTGGACCGTTTGTACGAAGCCGGAGAAGTAGGGGTAAAAGAAGCCCATCAACATTTAAAAGGAATGCAAGAAGATCTCTTGTTATTTTCGTTACCTTATGTCTTGGAAAAATAAATTTATTTTCTGTCTTCCGCTTTTGTTATGTATTGGGGGATGTGCCTCTTTCCAAAATGGTTTTTTGGGATTGGCTCCCGTAGGCGATAAAAAAGCATATGTCCGTGCCCGTGATGCTTATTCCGCCGGGAATTATCAAGAAGCCATTGAAGAATTGTCTACTTATATTTATAAAACAAAAAATGTACGCCGCCGGGAAGCGAGGGCTTATCGTTTGTTGGGCAAAAGTTACGAAGAGATAGACCAACTCAATGAAGCATTGGAAATATATTCTGAGGCCTTGGAATTCCACCCCAATAATGTGCCGTTGTTAATTGCCGCGGCGGAACTCTACCAACATACCGGGCTATGGGATCAATCACAGCAACTATTTAAACGGGCCCTGAAATTGGAACCTGAAAACTTACAGGCCCTCTCCGGGCTTGCACATAATTATTATTTAGTAGGATTTGATTCAAAAGCGCAAGAAATCTACAACCGTTTTTTTGAACTCAAGCCGACGGCAGATCCGCTCTACCGCGCGCGCTATGCTCAAACTTTTTTACACCAACATCAATACGAACAAGCTTTTATCCATAGCACAATGGCTTTGATGCAACAGCCCGATAACAGCGACTTTTGGCTCCTGCATGCCCGGGCAGCACATGGCTTAAACATTCCTCAAGAATCTTTGGAAAGTTTGGAAACAGCGTTAAACTTGTCTCCCGGCGCAAAGGAATTATTATCCACGAAAGCACTTTGGCTTTATCAAGAAAAGAATTTTGAAAAAGCGCTCCAAACCGCCCAACAAGTTTTAAACCAAGAACCTACTAATCAATTAGCCCGGTTGGTAATAGCGTTGTGCCGCTATCGACAAAAACGCGTAAATACGGCACGCAAAGAACTTCAAAAAATCGTCCAGTTGGACCCGGATACCTTTGTAGGAAAAGTAGCTCAGGGCGTGCTGGAACAACTTAATTAAATATAAAAAACCCTCGGTAAATCCCGAGGGTCCAAATACAAATCCCGTTACGGTTTTGGGACCAAAGGAGGACGTTCCGGTTTTTTATCCGTTGGAACCAGCTCCATTTCTTCCAACAATAACGCAGGGGTAACAATTGAAATATTTTGTTTTGTGTTTAACACAGAAGATTCATCCCCCGCTGCCCGGATATCCCGCAACAATCGGGGAGAAAACGTAGTTTCTATCTCCAATCCCATTACCGGTTCTTTATGTCCGTCGGAAGTATAAATCCGTTCCATCATATCACGTTCCAATATATCCTCACTCAAATCATGAATGATGTAACAGTATGCTAATTCTTGCGCACGGCACATCTCCAACAAACGAGATTCCAATGCTTCTTGTGACAAAGGATGATGAGGTACTACCACCATATTGGTAAGCGTTTCCCGCGGAAATTCTTGCAAAGAACGGCCATGACCGTTGCTTTGAATTCCCTTTTTAAACGGGCGGGAAGAAGTAGGAATTTCCCGCAAGTAACCGTCTTTGATAAGCGTCAGTTCTTTGGGAGTGACCCCTTCATCATCTCTAATTGTAAATCCTTTCAATCTCCACCCGTTGTATTCGCGCAGAAAGGGTTTATCATATACATCCACTTCCGCAGATACAACCCGCAAACCGATTTTATCTTTAAAACTTCCTCCCGACGTTTCCGTCCCGTCCGAAGCAACAAGAGGGCTAAACTCTATCATATTTTTCACAAAAGTACGTTCCCACATTTGTGCGGCGGCGGCCGGCATCAACAAAACAGGCCCTATATACGCTTCTGCCGTTTGGGCGGATTGCATCTTTTGCAAGTGTACTATAAATTCATCAATGGCTTTTTCTAAACGAGGCTGCCAATCACTTGATGCATCGAAAATCACTTGCCGCTCTAATTGTAAATTATAACCGGTCTGCGTACGGAAAAGGGCCTTCCAAGTTGCGGTAACTGCGGCCCAACCGTATCGCACTTGCCCTCCCAAATTATTCAGAAAATACCGTTCGGCTTGTTCCGGGGAAAGTTCCACATAAAAATCATATACGTCACGCAAATTTTTTCCCTTGGCAGATAAGGCCTTAGCAAAATCCTGCAATTGCTCCTTATCTAACGCAGGTAATTGGGGCGGTTCTTCCGTATATACCGATTGCTCCCCCGGAATAAAATCGACATTGGTTTTTCCCGCTGCTTTTCGACGACGATAGGCCTCTTTACGGGCATATAGGTCGCTGGCTGTCAAATAGGCCTCGTTGGTTAGTTCCCACAAGCTATGGCGCAAGGCCGCGTAACTTTGCCCGACGTCGCGTTTTGTAAACCAATGATTCCCCTCTACGCCAAAACTATCCTGTTTCTCATTGCCGGAAGATAATAATACCCCCGAATTTACAACCGGGCGAGAATTGGTTTCTGTCCGGTACAAAGATCCCATATTGGCTTTCACTACAAAAGGAGTGTGTATTATTTTAATTCTATATACGATATAATACGGATCGGGGTTGCCCGCCAAACGCAATTCTTTTTTGGAACGCGCCATTTCGTCTTTCATGGCACGTAAAAATTCATCCCCCGCAGAGGCCCTCCCCAAAGGGACAAAAACTAAAATAAATACAAACCAAAGAAATTTTTTCATGGGTTTACCTCCGATGAAGGTGGCGGTAAAATAGGAAGTTTCTGAGCCGTTTTTTGTGTTTTCTCCAACTCTAATGCCCGCAACAAAACACTGGGCGCGATTGCCGATACAGGCACCCAACCCGATTCTGCCCCACAAGATCCATTAAAAACAGCGTAGTCATCCGCTGCGGCCAACACTTCTTTAAAACTGACAAGCGGTGTACCTACAATGTCTGCCCCACGCACTACTTCTTTACGACCATCCGGATAGAGCCGGTACATGAACGTAGGTTCCAACTTAAATGATTGAGGAGCAAACGTTTCGGTAATTGTAAATCCGCCGGAAAGGTCTTCTATAATAATACCGTAGGGTTTCCCTTGCTCCTTTATTTGTTCCAGAAGTTGCTTTTCAAGGTCTTCGTAAGAAACTGTCTTTGAAGCAATCACGCGCGTATTCCCCATACGAGAAACAGGCCGCCGGCCGGGTTCTGCACGGCCATGTCCATTTGATTTAGCGAACCGATGAATCGGGCTGCTGCTCATTAAGAAATTTTTTAAGACACCGTTTTCCACCAACAGGGCCGGAGCCGCTTTGACCCCTTCGCTATCATATTCGTAAAATCCGCGCAACGGCTCTCCGTTAAAATAGGGTAATGTCGGATCATCTACAATGGTTAATAAGGAGGAAACAATCGGTTGCCCAACTTTATCCGTAAAGGTGCGGCCGAACGAATCTTCTTTTTGGCGATGACCTTCCGCACGATGCCCTAACACTTCGTGTACAAAAACGCCCATTGCTTTATTTTGCAAAATAGCCGGTACCGTGATAGGGTCGGCATCCGGGGCTTTAATTTGCTGCTCAAGCTCTAAAATGGAACGGTCCACCGCTGCCAAAAAGTCCTCTTCCGAAGGCAATTCTTCTTCCGTCAGCACATCGTACGATTTTCCACGCGACAACTCCGTTCCGTCTTCCGTTTGCCCTTCAATGCTATAGGTCAAGCGCACAAGTTGAGAAGGCGTTTTCAAACGTGTGCCTACACTGTCCACAAAATAACGGTAGCCATAATCATTGGAAAATTTAAAAGAACTGGACAATACAAATGATTTTCCGTTTACGCGTTTGGATGCTTTCAATAAAAGCTGCGTGATTCTTTCCAAATCAAACTGTGAAAAATTTTGTTCCCGGCAAAAAGTTTCCTTCGGAGGGAACATAAAATCCGGGGAGTCATCTAACCGTTCGGAAGAGATATGCGCATCCGCTTGTACCGCGCTGTAATCTTCCTGCGCCCATTCCACCGCTTGTTGAGTAAGCAACCATACCGCGTTGGTAAACGCTTTACCGTCTCCCTCTACACCCGGAACATCTTTCTTTATTAGTCCGTAAAAAGTTTGCCCTTTTTTAAGCGTGCGCGTATTATCCAGTTGGGAATTCCCCACCCGCGGAAAAACTGTCAATGCAAAATGGGCTTGGTCCCATATTTTTTCGATGCCGCCTTGCGTTACCCACACCCCTTGCGAAATTTCGTCCTGCAATGTGTAGGACAAGTAATAAATGGGTGGATTTTGCTTTTTAAGCACTTTAAATCCACGTTTTAACTCGGCCGTTAGTAATTGAATTGGTTTCTGCTTTTCAACGGAACAGTTCTGTTGGGCTTGAACTGTGAAGGGAAACAAAAGTAAAAAAAAGAAAAGAAATTTTTTCATACTTTTGATTATACCAAAATAATAAAATGGATTTACACGACAAAAAATGATAGAATAAATATATACTTTGAGTTATTTGCCGAGGTAGCTCAACTGGCAGAGCAACGGTTTTGTAAACCGTAGGTTGTGGGTTCGACTCCCATCCTCGGCTGGAATAAAAAGCCACCCAACGGGTGGATTTTATTTTAGTTGGAAACTTTTATTGCCTTTTGTATCCCAAATTTTACCCTCTAAAACAATCAACTATTGGAATATCCTCCGCCTATTTAGACCTGCAAAATTGGTATAATGAAATATAATAGGAGAAAAAAATGGAACCGGTTACAACAACTGTTTCAATCGCAATGTGGATTTCTTTTTGGATCATTGTAGCACTTGCCCTTTTTATCGATTTGGCTGTTTTAAATAAACATCATGGCAAAGTATCGATGAAAGAAGCCGGACTGATGGTGGGAGCATGGATTTCGTTAGCGCTTTTATTCGGCGGGGCGATTTGGTTATTTGAAGGACCGCGCCACGCACTGGAATTCTACACGGGCTACGTGTTGGAGTATTCTCTCTCCGTTGATAACATGTTCGTATTCATTATGATTTTCAGCTATTTTGCCATTGCGCACGAACTGCAACCCAAAGCACTTTTGTGGGGAATTTTAGGAGCGGTAATACTGCGGTTTATATTTATTTTTGCAGGGGTACAACTCATTTCTCTGTTCTCTTGGACTATTTATGTATTCGGTATCCTATTGCTTTTTACCGCTGCCAAGATGTTTTTCCAAAAAGAAGATGATAATTTCGACCCCGGCAATTCTTTTATTTTAAAAGTACTTAAAAAATTTATACCGCTTAAAACGGATTATCACGGAGAAAACTTTTTTATCCAAGAAAATGCTCGTTGGTTTGCCACTCCCCTCTTTGCGGCGGTGTTGGTCATTGAAATGAGCGACCTTATTTTTGCGGTAGATTCTATCCCGGCCGTTTTGTCCATCACCCAAGATACCTTTTTAGTTTATTCTTCCAATATTTTTGCGATTATCGGCCTGCGCTCTTTGTATTTCTTGTTATCGGGCATGGCCGGGAAATTCCCTTATTTAAAATACGGAATATCCGTTATCCTGTTCTTTGTGGGGATTAAAATGCTTTTGTCCCACACGGTCAGAATACCGATTGGGTTGTCATTGGGGATTATCGTGGGAATATTGGCCGTTTCGATTGGGATTGGCAAAATTTTCCCTCCCAGAAAAGCATAAAATGCTAGACAACCTCCACAAAATTTATTAGAATAAGGATAACCAAATTTATTTCATTATAAGGAAGGAAATTATGGCGTATAAATGTGCAGTGTGTGGCAAAGCTTCCGTCTCCGGCGGGTCTTACAGCCACTCCAACCTGAGAACCAAAAGATCGTTTAAACCGAACCTTCAAAAACAAAAAATCGTTTTGAAAGGCAAAACCCAGACCGCCTATGTGTGCACGGGTTGTATTAAAAGCGGTTTAGCAAAAAGACCGGCCAAATAAGTTTAATTTGGACAAATTAAGCCCGTGCTACCTTTAGTGCGGGCTTTTTTATTAAAGGAGAATGTTGTGAATAAATTGCGTTACTGGAGCACCGTTTTAACACTTTTAGTTTTTGTTTTTTCGTACGCGCGCGCGGAGGAGGCCACCGTACTAACAGAACCTGATAATGACGGCCCTTGGATGATTTGTGATATTGACGTCAGCGGCTTAAAAAACATACGGAAACGTTCGGTAACAAAAGTTGCTCATGCCAAAAAGGGAACACTTTACGAACGAACTTTCGTCGCCGACGATGCGGAAGCCATATCCGCTTTAGGGGCATTTAACGGAGTAGAGGTAGATATTTCCCCCATGGAAGGGGCTCGCAAAGACAAAGAGACGGATGAGCTCCACCCTTGTACCCGCCTTACTTACCTTGTGGAAGAAAAACCGATTTTTGACCGCCTGACATACGAAGGGAGAAAACACTTGGGCAAAGGCGCAATTACCCAAGCCATGACGCTTAAAATCAAAGACCCGTTTAATGAAACAAAATTGCAAGCCGATCTTCCCCGTATTCAAGCCAAATATGCCGAAAAAGGTTACGTAAACGCGAAGGTTTCTTATGAGCTGGAAAAGAACGAAGAACAGGGTGTTGTATACGTAAAATTGATTATCGACGAAGGAGAACGGGTCCGCGTACTCAATGTAACATTAAACAGTCAAGAAGAAACGGAACTGCCGAAAGAGAAAATCATCAAAAAAGCTTCCAACCGTACCGGGCGGGTTTATAAACCGCAAAATTTGCAAAAAGATTGGACCAAAATGATGCTTTACGGACGTAACAAAGGATACAGTGAATTCAATTTGTCCGTTCCGAAGGTTTCTTTCAACGAAGATAAAACATTGGCCGACATTTCTTACGATTTAACGGAAGGGCCGCAGGTAGATTTCGGAACGGTCTCTTTCGAGGGAAACAATGTGTTCACCAAGGAAGAATTAGACAAACAAATTTTCTTCCGCGAAGGGAGACTTTATAACCAAAAAGATTTTGACGATTCTATCATGGCGATTCAAGAGCAATATGCCGACAAAGGATATTTGCAAGCCCGCATTGATCCCATTAAAAAGATTGAAGACGGTAAATTGAATTTAACGTTTGATATTTCGGAAGGGCACATTTTCTACATTGATCACGTAGACGTAACCGGCTACAAAGATACCAAAAAGCACGTGTTTACCCGCGAACTGTCCGTTCATCCCGGGGATTTGTACGACAACAGCAAAATTAAACGCAGCCAAACCAAAATCATGAATTTGGGATTCATTAACGATGTGCAAATCGGCTTACAACCCACCGCCGATCCTACCAAAGTGGATTTAGATTTTAACGTCGTGGAAGGACGGCCCGGTATGTTTACTGCCGGGTTGGCAATGAGCTCCATGGACGGATTATATGGGGAACTTTCCGTAAACCACCTAAATCTTTTCGGCCGCGCACAGCGCTTATCGGCACGTACGTTGTTCGGGAAAGAGATTTTGGATTATACCGTCAGTTGGTCCACTCCCTGGATTTATGATCATCCTACATCCCTGGGGGTAGATTTATTTAACACACGCCGTTATCGTTCTTTCTATACGGACAATCAGGCCTATACCGAAAAACGCATCGGGGGACGCGTGAAGGTGGGACCGCGGTTCAATGATGATATTTACCAGCTATCTTTTGGTTATTCGTTTGAAAATATCCGCCTTTATGACATTGATGACGCTTATAAATGCCCGCCCGGTACCGACAGTGCGGAATGTATCGCCGAAGGCCGTACCAATTTGTCCACCGTCAGCGCTGATTTCGCAATTGACACGCGCGACAATATGTGGGACCCCACTTCCGGTTGGAGAAACTCTATTGGGCTAGCGTTGGCCGGCGGACCGATTGGCGGTGATTTAGATTTGTGGTACTTAAATGCCCGCTCTATTTTCAATTACACCGTGCTTAACGTAGGCGGAAATTATCCGATTGTATTTGTCCTTTCTAACAAAATTGGATCTGTGCGCGCTTACGGACGCACGAACTTTGTCCCGGCCTTTGAAAAATTTTATTTGGGTGGTGCCGACACCATCCGCGGTTATGAACGCGCCGGGGAAATCGGCCCGAAATACGGCGGAGACATGTATTACGTGATGAACGCGGAATTACGCTTCCCGTTGGCCCGTGAAGGCCGCCGCAATATGGCGCAATTTGCGTTCTTCTTTGACATGGGGAACTCCTGGAACCATTTTGATGATTTGGATTTCTCCCTTGGCCCAAATGAGAATCAATTCAAAGCCGGGGTTGGGGTAGGATTACGCTTTACTACACCGTCCTTGCCCATCCGCATTGATTGGGGGTATGGTCTCAACCATGCTGCAGGACAAGATCGGTCTCACTTCTACTTCAATATTTCAAATATGATGTAGAACAAATATGAAAAAAACGTGGCTGTTGAGTTGCATATTGGTAGGAACACTGGCAGCTTCCGCACAAGAGATGGATCCCTCCACTCTTTCCAAGGAAGAAGAAGCCGCCGTGGCTGCCATTTTGGCCAACGTCCGTGAGGAAGAAACACAAACAAAACGGGAAGAAGTTCCGCAGCCACAAGTAGGGAAAAAAGCTGATTTGCTCGCACAATCACAAGAAAAAAATAAAGAAGAAATTGCTACGAATAAAGAGGAGGAAACATCTTCCCCCTCTTCTTGTTTAACCGTAGCGTTTGTAGATATTGATGAGGCATTTAATGCACACCCACGCACCGTAGACGTAAAAGAACAAATTCGTTTAAAAATCTTGGCAAAAGAGGAAGAAGTGCAAGCGGCCAAACAACTCATCCAAGTATTACAAGCAGAAAACAGAAACTTATCAAGACAATTGCAGGAATTGACTCCTTTTTATGAACGAGTGGTCGTGGAAGCACAGGAACTACAACCGCGTCCCGCCGAACAACAAGATACTTTATCTTTTGATAATTTGCTTAACCGGTTGACTTTTGCCGGGGCAGACCCCGTTGCTACCAGTCCGCTTAACACAAACGCTCAAACCGAGGATTTAACTTCCAAAATTGCCGCCAATAAAAAAATTATCGCCGAACGGGAATTTTTTATTGATAATTACCGTTACCAAACGCGTGAAGAAATTTTAAAATTAGAGAAAAAAGAGGTAACAGAAATTCTGCAGGATATTTACAGCGAAATCAAAACCTTCGCCAAGAAGCGTAACATCGGTGCTATCGTACGAAAAGATGAAGTGCTCTATGGCGAAAAACCGGTCAATGTAACATTGGACTTTATCAACCGGCTCAAAAAATCAAAGAAATACCGCAAACGCGGTAATTAGAGGAGAATATGCTTCACTTAACTTTAACCGAAACCGCCCGTATTACAGGAACGGAACTACAAAATGATTCCTCTGCCGTTATTACCGGCTTGTGCTCATTGGAAAATGCCCACGAAGGAGGAATTTGTTACATTACCTCTTTAGAAAAAATGGATGTTTTGGAAAAATTACAAGCGTCCGCTGTTATCGTACCGGAACAGGCCAAAGGAAAAGTTCTCCCTTTTAACGGAGCCCTTCTCTATGCCAAAAATCCGGAATGGGCATTCATCTTACTTTTAAAATACGTAGACGGTTTGCAACAAAAACATACCCCGGGTATTCATCCTACCGCCGTTATCAGCCAAAGTGCAAAACTGGGGAACAACGTTTCCGTAGGGGCCTATACCGTTATTGAGGACAACGTAACCATCGGAGATAATACCGTTATTTTTCCGCAATGCTATATCGGTAAAAATGTTACCATTGGTAAAAATTGTTACATTTACCCGCAAGTAGTTATCCGGGAATATTGTATCTTAAAAGATTATGTTATTTTACAGGCCGGAGCCAAAATTGGGTCTGACGGATTTGGTTTTACTTTCCATGAAGGACGTCATCAGAAAATCCCCCAAATAGGAAATGTAATTTTAGGTAACGATGTAGAAATACAATCCAATTCTTGTATCGACCGTGCGAAAATTGCCAGCACCATTATCGGGGATAACACCAAAATCGACAATCTTGTTCAAGTAGGGCACAACGTTCGCACAGGTATGAGCGATATTTTCTGCGCTCAAGTCGGTATTGCGGGAACAACCGATGTTGGCAACGGTGTAATTTTGGCCGGGCAGGTAGGACTGGCCGGGCACATGACGATTGGAGACCGAGCCCAAATCGGCGCCCAATCCGGTGTCATTTCTTCCGTTCCGGCCGGAGCCGCTTATTTTGGATACCCGGCTATGCCACAACGGGAAGCATTTAAACAACAAGCTATTTTGCGAAAAATGCCTGAAATGTATAAGGAATTTCGCGCTTTTCAAAAGCAAGCACAGGTCATGAAAGAAATGTCTTTTTTCCAACGACTTAAAAAATTGCTAGGATTTTAATATGAGAAAAACACTTGCCACCACTACCACTGTAAAAGGAATCGGACTCCATACCGGGATTCCTTCCGTTATGACATTTAAACCGGCCGAGAACGGAATTACTTTTTTGCGCAAAGACCTCCCACAGTCCAAACCCATCACGGCACATGTTTCCAGTGTAGGGTCCACCCTGCGTGGCACTAATTTAAAAAACGAAACTGCGGAAGTATGGACCGTAGAGCACGTGTTGTCTGCTTTGCATGCGGCCGGATTGACCGACGTAGCAATTGAAATGGACGGCCCGGAACCTCCCGTTACGGATGGGGCAAGTGATGTGTATTTGGAAGCTTTTTTGGCAGCCGGGTTAAAAGAATTATCACAACCGCAACCTGTTTTGAATATCAAACAAAAAATCACCTACTCTTGCGGAAATATTTCTTACAGTGCTCAGCCGGCGGACCGTTTGACATTTACTTTTATCTATCGCCACAAAAATCCCGTGGTTGCCTACCAAGAGTATACATTGGAATTTAATTTGGAAAATTACCGACAACAAATTGCCCGGGCCCGCACCTTCGGGTTCGAAGAAGAATTGGAATTTTTAAAAGCACACGGACTCGCCAAAGGTGGAAATTTGGAAAATGCCGTTATTATCGGGAAAGACAAATTTATTAATGAATTGCGCTTTCCGGAGGAACCGGTTCGCCATAAACTATTGGATTTAATCGGAGACATCAGTTTGACCGGCAAAAAGTTGCCCCCTTTAAAAATCGTTTGTGAGGGCGGCGGACACAAGCACAACATCTTGTTTGCCACCCTGCTTTTGGCCAATACGGAGACAAAATGAAAGAGAAACACAATTTAAAAAATTTTTTAACTTTACCTGTTATAACTACGTACGGTACGGAAAAAATTAAAAAAAGCATTCCCCACCGCGACCCTTTTTTAATGGTGGATGAAATCCGGGTATTGGAAGAAAACAAAAAATACATCGGCGTTCACCAGGTACGTGCCGATGAATACTATTTTAAAGGGCATTTCCCGGGCAGTCCGGTTATGCCGGGGGTACTCGTAATTGAAAGTATGTCCCAAGCTTTTGGAGGAGCGGCTATGGCCGGCGTCAGCAAAGGCAAGGGGATCCCTTTGTTTTTAAGTATCGAAGAAGCAAAATTCCGCGGTATAGTCCACCCTAACGATCTACTTCTCATGCCGCTTGAGATTATTCGTTTGGGCAAAATTTCTAAAATCTATGCCGAGGCCTATGTAAACGGCAAACTGTGCGCACAAGCTACGCTCAATTTTATTCTAGGAGAAACTTCCCATGTCTAACATCCACCCTACTGCAGTGATTGATCCGTCGGCTAAAATTGACCCGTCTACCGTTGTCGGCCCGTTTACCGTTATCGGCGCCGACGTACAAATCGGCAAAAACAACCATATCGGCCCGCATTGTGTCATTGAAAATACCACCATGGGAGATAATAACGAGTTGATTGCCAGTTGTTTTATCGGCGTAAAACCACAAGATTTATCTTATAAAGACGAACACACCCGGGTAGTCATGGGGAACGGAAATAAAATACGCGAATGTGTTACGATCCACCGTTCCACTTTTGTAGACAAGCCCACTACTGTTGGAAATAACTGTTTGTTGATGGCGAACTCCCACTTAGCGCACGATGTGCAAATGGGCAATAATGTCATTGTAGCCAACAGCACCGGAATTGCCGGCCATGTGATTGTAGAAGATCGGGTAGTGATCTCCGGTTTAGTAGGCGTGCATCAATTCGCCCGCATCGGCACAATGGCCATGGTGTCCGGCGGAAGTATGGTACCGTTGGATATTCCCCCTTATTGTATTGCTCAAGGGGACCGGGCAAAAACCGTTGGGATAAACATTATCGGGATGCGCCGCGCCGGTCTGGACAGAAGTGTAATCAGCGAAGTGCGCCGCGCTTACAAATTAATTTTCCGCAGTAACAAACGTATTGAAGAAGCCGCCCAAGAATTGCTAGCAGGTAAACCCTGCAAAGAAGTACAGCACTTTATTGATTTTTGCCGTGCTTCTACCCGGGGACTAACCCCTGCCAAACGCAAAATGAGTGAATCGGATGACGAATAAACTGGGGATAATTGCAGGCGAAGGGAAAATGCCGGTTACCATCGCAAAAAAAGCGATGGAGAAGGGTTATTCCGTTTACGTACTGGGACTCAAATCAAATGCCCGCGAAGAGGATTATAAAGATGTTGCCCAATTTAAATGGATCCGAATAGGGCAACTGGGAGCCGGAATCGAATTTTTCAAATCCAACGGAGTACAACGATTTGTCATGGCCGGACGCGTGCAACACGTTTCCGTATTTACCAACATGATGCCGGACCTCCGCGGGGCCAAATTTTTGGCATCCTTAAAAAGCATGCAAACCAAACACATCCTTTCGCGTTTGATTGAAGAAATACAGAAAGAAGGATTCATTTGTGAAAATTCTGCTTTATTTTTAGAGGATTTTTTTCCAAAAAAAGGTGTGTTAACCCAACGTCAGCCCACCGAACCGGAACAACAAACCATCCAATACGGTTACCAAATCGCAAAAGAAATAGCTCGTTTGGATATTGGATTAACCTGCGTTGTCAGCCGGAAAGCTGTTATTGCCGTTGAAGGCATGGAAGGAACCGATCGCTGTATTTTGCGGGCGGGAGAATTGTATCAACATAACGAAGATAAAAATGCTCCGGCTGCCGTCGTAAAAGTGGCACGGCCCGATCAAGATAACCGGTTTGATCTTCCCGTCATCGGCACGGGAACGCTGCGTAACATGCGCAAAGCCGGGTTTAGCGTATTGGCTTTTGAAGCGGAAAAAACCCTTGTCATGGAACTGGAAGAAGTCATTGCCTTAGCCGATAAATATAAGATGTGCCTGATGGCAATATAGAATTTTATAACCTCCTTTTTACGTTAAATTTTCACCTGAAAAAGTGCTTTTCATTTTTCTCTCTTTATGGTAACATTGTAGTAGGGAGTTTTTCGCCGATTGGCGAAATACTATCACTTTATATAATAAAGAGGATTTTACTATGACCCACCGAACACCTATTATTGCCGGAAACTGGAAAATGCATAACACAATTGCCGAGGCAGCTGCTCTCGTAACCGCGTTGGCAAAAGCCGGAAACAAAAATAATGCGGAAATCATTATTGCTCCGTCTTACACGTCGTTGAATATTGCCACTCGCTTAGCCAAAGATACTGCTATTCAAGTTGCCGCCCAAGATATTCACTGGGAAGACAAAGGGGCCTTCACCAGTGCTATTTCTCCGCTACAAGCCAAAGATGCCGGCGCAACACTTACCATTATCGGTCACAGCGAACGCAGAAGCGTATTCGGGGACAGCGATGAAATTTTGAATAAAAAAGTAGCCGCCGCCTTACGTCACGGATTAAAAGTAATTTTCTGCGTGGGTGAAACATTACAAGAACGCGAAGCCAACAAAACATTGGCTGTTATCGAAGGACAACTCAAAAACGGTTTGGCCGGATTTTCCGCCGAACAATTAAACGGAATTATCATTGCTTACGAACCTGTATGGGCCATCGGCACCGGTAAAACGGCTACCCCGGAACAAGCACAAGAAGTCCACGCCGCCATTCGCGCTTATTTGGCTAAAACCTATGGGGCTGATTTTGCAAATGCCACCCGCATTCTTTACGGCGGGAGCGTAAAAGACACGAACGTGGACGAAATTATGGCGAAAGAAGATGTCGACGGGGCACTTGTCGGAGGGCAATCCCTTATCGCTGAAAAATTCGCCCGTATCATTAATTTCAACAAATAGGAGTTTTTATGCAAAGAGCGAAACTCATTGACCATACACTTTTAAAACCTATCGCCACTAAAAACGATATAGCCCGCTTGTGTGAAGAAGCACGGCAATACCATTTTTGCAGCGTGTGCGTAAATCCGTTTTGGGTGTCTTTTGCCAAAGAACAACTCAAAGGATCGGAGGTAAAAGTTTGTACGGTTATTGGGTTTCCGCTCGGCGCAAACACCACTACGGTAAAAGCATTTGAAACAACACAAGCCATCAAAGACGGTGCGGATGAAATTGATATGGTAATTAACAACGGTGCCTTAAAAGCCAAGGACTACGATACCGTATTGGAAGATATCCGCGCGGTACGCCAAGCTTGTTTGGGACACGTACTAAAAGTAATTATCGAAACTTCTCAGTTAACGAATGAAGAAAAAGTCAAAGCGTGTGAGCTCTGCGCCAAAGCGGATGCCGATTTCGTGAAAACTTCAACAGGGTTTATCGGCGGTGGAGCAACAACAGAGGATGTAGAACTGATGCGCAAATCTATTCCGGTCCACATGGAAGTAAAAGCTTCCGGGGGAGTACGATCTCGAGAAGATTTCGATAAAATGGTAGCTGCGGGAGCAACGCGTGTGGGGGCTAGCAGCGGGGTAAAAATTGTAGAAGGGTAATTTGTAATGATTAATAACTGGGATTTAGTTTCTCGCGTAGACCCCGAGACGGGGCGTCACTCTTTTTCTCTAATGATTGACGGGACGGAACAAGAGGCACGACTGATTGCAAAAAAATTGGCAGGGTTTGTTAAAAAATCAATCCCCGCCGATCCTCCTTTTGTTTATGCCTTTGAATTACCCCAAGATTTGGATGAAACCACTCAAGACAAAATCCGCACCGCTACACGTGAAGGGGTGGAACAAGCCAACAAAATCAATCAATTTGTGCCTGGCGGCGTGTTGGGAGATCCCCTTTTCAACAATAACACTCCTTCCCAAGAGGAAAATGAACCTTTTGCCATCGATTTGGATGAAGGAGATTCGTTGGCTCTTAAAACGCAGCATGTGGCCTCCAGCGAAGTTCCGGCTGATTTAACTACTACTTACAAGCCCCAACCGCCCGAATTAATTTTGCCTGCCCACGAGGAAGGAGAACCGACTTTTACTTCTTTTATTCCCGCCACTCAAGTGGGAGATGAACTGGCGGCTTGGGCAAAGAGCGATTTAATGCCTGCCGGACAATCGGAGTCCGCCGAACCAACCGAAAATCCTGCCCTGGATTTCCCGTTGGACGAGAAAGATATGCTCATTAAAGATATGGAAGGAACAGTATTGGACCGGATGCCGTTAGAAGATATTTTTGCGGCCGAAACCAAATACGATATGTTTGTGGATGTAGAAAACAAAGAAAAAATGCAGCATGCCCAATCTCAACGTGAAGATAAGCTCAACCGGGCCACAACACCTGCCCCGCAACAGGAAGAGAATGGGGATGTTTTTGCCCAAGACATCAAAGAACAAACCAATGTCATTGACCTAAAAACATCGGCCTTATCCAAACCATTTACAAGGGAACAGCTTTCTGCTGCCAAAGAATCGGGAGAGTCCACTTTCCGACAGGATCCTTCTTTACACACTGTACGTGCGGCCCAACCTATCAATGATGCATTACCGGAAATTACGTTACGGCAAGCTCCTTTTACCATTGATTTGGATACGCCGGAGCCAGCTGAAAACCAACAAAAAGCTGCGCCCGTTAATAAACGGAGTGCTCGTACCGTAGCGTCCACAACTCCCGAACAAAACAAAAACAAGGTAGCTACACCGCGATCCGCCAATTTGCAAAGGGTTAAACGAGAATCCACCCCTAAAGTGGATTCCGCAAACAAGGGTAACAAAACCATATTGAGGACAAAATCTATGGATGATAAACAGAAACAGACATTTTTTAAACTAAAGCCGAAAGGGCCTTCCGCGCCGATGCCGCCGGTGCCCGGAAAACCGCAGGCACCCAAACCGTTTAATGCGATACCCCCGCGGCCACGGATTGCGGAAACTCAACAACAGGAAACACCCCAACCGACTAAAACTCCGTTGGAACGCACCCGCACGATTGATCATTCCATACAAGTGTCCTTGTCTGAACTTAAAAAACACAATTGGCCCTTAGAGATCCCCTGGGTACCCACCTATACGTTGAGCAACATGATTATGTCCGTCAACCGTTTTGCCCATGCTACCGCCATGTCCGTCATTGCATCTCCCGGGAAGATGTATAATCCTCTTGTATTGCACGGAGCAACCGGTACCGGTAAAAGCCATTTCTTAAATGCGATGGCTTACGCATTTAGTCAAAATTTCGGTCAAGCCAATGTGTTTATGACCAACGGGGTACGTTTATCCCGCGGTATTCAGCGCTACATCATGGAAGGAAACATTGATAAATTTGATCAATTCATTTCCACAGTTAAAGTACTACTCATCGATGACATACATTTGCTGGCTATCAACGAGCAAAACAGGGCTTATATTTCCAAATTGCTCAACACGTTTTTGAAAGAACAAAAACAAATTGTCATTACCTCCAAATATCCGCCCGAAAGTTTGGAAAAATTGGAAGAATTAATCAAGTTCCGTTTGGATTCCGGGTATATCAGCGAACTGAAAGCCCCTACGGGCAACGTGCAGTTCAAAATTACCAAAAAGATGTTGATGGATAATCACATTGATTTAACGGATTCTCAAATTACCAGTTTCTTCCGGGCAGACCATATGACGCTGGGGACGGTTCAACGCAGTATCCGCCGTCTGAAAGTGCTGGAGAGTTTACTCCCCCACAACGTGGATGCACAGCAACGTTCCGCCGCTGCTCTTTTGGAAAAATTGCTGGCCTCAAAGGGAGAAGACCAAACCAGCCGCATCATCACCACCTCACCGGATAAAATCACTTCTATCGTTACGATGGGAAACGGCGAGTGGGGCAGAATTGGGTTCTTCTACCCGGCTAATTGCGCCGATAAAATGAACTGGATGGTATTTTCACTTCAACAGCGAGCACGGGAATTAGGTATTGAAGGCGGACCGGAAATTGTAGTGCGTTCTTCTTATGCAACGGAAAATATCATTTCTTCCGCTTTCAAGATTGCCAACTTGTGCGATAACAAGAAATTAAAAGGAGCTATCATCTTAGGACCTCGTCCCGGGGATTGCGATCCCTCTGTACGGGAGAATTTTTACGACATTCTAACGCACATGTTGGAAGTGATGTTAATCCGCTGCGGCATTATCAATTTTGAAAGTGTCCGTCAGCCCAGTATGTATGTAAAAGTGTTGGCAGAACTGATGAGATAACTATGAAAAAAATTCTTGCATTGTGTAGTGTTGTATTACTGCTGGGCGCATGCACCCATTCTTTAAAGAGTGCCGTAAAAGACGGGAAAATTGCTCCCGCTTTCAATGATACATTGCTAACCGGAGATTATTTGTGGGTACGCGGAATGGGGGCTGCAAATCCAGCCCACTCCTCGGATTCCCAACGCCGTATTATGAGCCGTGAGGCAGCCATTGCACACGCTTACCAACGCGCAAGTGAGGTGCTTTTTGGTGCAAATGTTCAAAGCCATGTTCAAGTAGTGGATGCCGTTTCTTCCGCCAGCACGTTGGATTCCACATCGCAAGGAATCATCCAACGAATGGAGCTGGTATCTACCGAATACCTAAATGACGGCGGTTGCACAGTTATCATGCGCTTGGACCGCGCTTATCTGAAACAAGCAGGAATTGACCCGGAGGCCCACAAATGAAAAAACTTTTGCTTACTTTTTTGACAGCCAGTATTCTCCTTAGTGCGTGTAGCAGTTTACGTATCGGCCCCAAAGGGGAAGGGGAATATGTGGAAGCCGAATCTTTGGTTCCTTACGACGAAAATAACATACGCCAAATGCGCAAAGACGGCATTTTGGCCGCTCAAAAAAATGCAGTAGAAAAAGTGGCCGGTGTATTTATTTCTTCCGCAACTACGGTGGATCAGGCGCAATTGGTAGAAGATAAAATTACCTCCAAAACAGCCGGTTTCATCCGCAAATCACATGTAATGAAAAGTTACCGCAAAGGGGATGATTTCTATACCAAAATTAAAGCCATGGTACTCGTGAAAGATATTGGCGAAATTATCAAACAAACCGATGAAGATGCTTTTGCCAAAAAAACAACTATCGTGGTGGCTTCTCGTGAACAAGTAGGAGAAAATCTATCCCTTTCGCAAGATTGCAAGCAAGCTATTTACCGCGTATTGAAAAACCAACCGTATGCTTTGGTAAATGGGGATAATTTAAGTAAAAACAATTTGGAAAATCCCAACTCCACCATTGATAAAGCCCGCGCCGAAGGGGCCCGTTTTATCATCATGGCAGACGTGGATGCCAATCCATTGACGGCACTCCCGGGTGGGATACCCTCTCCTTTCACCTCGTATCGTGCACGTGCAAATGTACGTACATATTCCACTAACAATTATGCAATTGTAGCGGAAGGGGCCGCCCAACAAAGCGGACTCGATCCGTTGAGTGAAATTGCCGCTCAAAAATCTATTTCCGCCGCTTGTGAAAGTGCCGCCAAACAACTTGTAGAACCTATTAACGACACCATTAATTCTGCGAAGATTTTTTCCGTTACGATAAAAAATGTCAACACCATTGAACGGCTCAAACAATTGCAAGAGGTTCTGCGTAATTTACGGGAAATCGAAGATTTTAACCTCGTGCGCTACGCTAACTCTGCCGCGCAATTTGATGTGTCCGCTAATATTTCCACACCGGAAGAGTTAACAGCAAAAATTATCCGCAAATACAATATTTATTTTACGGTAATGTCCATTACCCCTTCTTCGATTGTGTTGAACTTTAACTAATATGCTAGCCAACGTTTGTACGGGAGCCATCAGGGGAATTGAAGGATTTACGGTGTCGGTGGAAGTCGACATCGCTCCCGGGATGCCTACGCTTGCCGTGGTAGGATTGCCGGACGCGGAAGTGCGTGAAAGCAAAGATCGCGTCGTAGCGGCTATTCGCAATAGCGGCTTTGACTTCCCGCTGAAACGGATTACCGTAAACCTGAGCCCTGCCGAATTGCGCAAAAGCGGAACACACTTTGATTTGCCTATTGCGTTGGGCATCTTGGCAGCCAGCGAACAACTCTCTCCAAAAGCGGTTGCTAAAATAAAGGATTTACTGGTACTGGGAGAAGTAGCTTTGGACGGATCCTTACGTTCGTGTGCAGGGGTACTCCCCATGCTGATTTCTTGCAAGAAATTGGAAAAAACGGCCGTTATTCCCCCCGCCAACGCACTGGAAGGAAAAGTATCTGCAACCTCTTTTATTACCCCACACACACTTAAAGAATTAACCGAATATTTGGAAGAAAAAATTCCGTTGGGAAATGTTCAAATTTCTTATTTGCCGGAAGCGGAAGAAGAGACAACCAGCGATCTTGATTTTTCCGATGTCAAGGGGCAAGCTCTTGCTAAACGTGCACTGGAAATAGCGGCAGCCGGCGGACACAATGTACTGATGATCGGACTGCCCGGCACAGGGAAAAGTATGTTAGCAAAGCGGTTCGCGGGGATTTTACCTCCTTTAACCCAAGAAGAATCTTTGGAAATTACTAAAATCTATTCCATTTGTAATTTAATGGGCAAAAGCAAACTGCTTACCAAACGTCCGTTTCGGGATCCGCATCATACCATATCCGATGTGGCATTAATCGGGGGAGGATCTACCCCTAAACCCGGAGAAGTTTCTTTGGCTCATAACGGGGTATTGTTTTTAGATGAATTTGCAGAATTTTCCCGCTCCTCTTTGGAAGTTTTGCGCGAACCGTTGGAAAACGGACAGGTAACTATTTCCCGCGCCAAAGAGACGGTCGCTTATCCGGCCCGGTTTACGTTGGTAGCTGCCATGAACCCTTGTCCTTGCGGCAACCTAGGCAATCCGCTTAAACCGTGTACATGTACTCCCATGCAAATTAACCGTTATAAATCTCGTATTTCGGGGCCACTATTGGACCGCATTGACTTGACAGTCACGCTAAATCCCGTCAAATACACTGATTGGAACAAACAAAGCGAAGGCGAAACTTCCGCCCAAATCCGGGAACGAGTGCTCAAGGCACGGGATATACAAAAAAGGCGTTTCAGTGGCTCTACCACTACGGCTAATGCTTTTATGACGCCCAAAGAAATTAAACAATTTTGTATCCTTCCCGCAGGAGCGGATACCGTATTAGAAGCGGCCATGCGTAAGTTTGGCTTAAGTGCCCGCAGCTTGGATAAAATTTTGAAAACAGCTCGAACCATCGCAGATTTGGAAGGAAAAGAAAATATTGAAACAAAACATTTAATCGAGGTAATGCAATATCGTCCGTTAGACCGTAAAGGAGTAGCCGATTTATGAATACCGCTATTTCCAACGAAGAACGCTTGGCACGCATCCGGCTCAATGCATTTTTGTATTTCCGCGCCGATTGGCTACAGCGTTTGATTGAAATTTTTGGTTCAGCACAAAATATTTTAAAACAAGATGCCGCCACCCTAGCAAAGGAGGCAAATCTAAACCCACAAACGGCGGCCCATCTGTTAGAAGAAGCTTTTTCCATTCATCCGCAGGAAGAGTGGGATAAAACCGAAAAATTAGGCGGACACATTTATATTCCGGAAGATGAAGAATACCCCCAATCTTTACGCAATTGTAAAGAAGCCCCTATAGCGTTGTATGTGTTAGGGAAATTACCCGCCGAAAATACAGCTTGCGTGGCTATGGTGGGTACACGGAAAATTACCCCCTACGGACGGCGAGCCGCACACCAATTAGCCGCCCAACTTACCCAATGTGGCGTAACGGTAATAAGCGGTTTGGCACGTGGAATAGACAGTGTATGTCACACAGCAGCGGTAGAACTCAAAAAACCGACTATAGCTGTCATCGGTACCGGGATCGGGCGTTGTTATCCGGCCGAAAATCGTTCACTTGAAAAAGCTATTTTAGAACACGGCGGGGCCGTACTATCGGAATTACCGTTTAACAGGCCACCCAATGCTTTCCATTTTCCGCGGCGAAACCGCATCATTGCGGCTTTGGCCCAACCGGTTGTAATCGTAGAAGGAGAAGTTAAGTCCGGCGCTTTGATTACAGCCAAGCTGGCCTTAGAGATGGGAAAAGATGTTTTAGCTGTTCCCGGCCCGATAGACAGCCCCACATCCGGAGGTCCAAACTCTCTTATAAAAGATGGGGCGGGGGTTGTAACTTCCGTCGCAGATATACTAGACTATATACCACAGCAGTATCGTTTTGGGCTTGACCCTCGTTTTTTCGCACATCCGGCCGATATTCCCGCTAAACCGGAAGAGCAGTTGCCGCCGCGCGAACAACAAGTGATGCAGCTGGTGGCCTCTGAACAATTAAGTTTGGACCAAATTGCCGAAGGGTTACAAGCAGATGTGCCGGAAACCGCACAGTTACTTTTTGAATTGGAAGTAAAAGGATTTTTATCCTGTGAAAACGGGTTATACAGCAAAAGTAAATTTTAAATTTAGAAGGAAGTGAGTTATGGCAGCAACAAATGTAAAAGGAAAAAAATTGGTCATCGTGGAATCTCCCACCAAACAAAAAACCATCAGCAAAATTTTAGGAAACGAGTTCATCGTCCGCAGCTCGTTCGGGCATGTACGTGATTTGCCTACAAAAGATATCGGTGTAGATATTGATAATGCTTTTACGCCCACCTACGTTCCGGTAGAACGAGCCAAGCGTATTATCTCCGAGTTAACGACTATTGCAAAATCTGCAAGTCAAATCTACTTGGCTACAGACCCTGACCGCGAAGGAGAGGCCATCGCATGGCATTTGGTGGAACTTTTAAAACTCCCCAAAGACCGTTATCAACGCATTTTTTTCCACGAAATTACCCCAACTGCCATCAAAGAATCGTTTGAACATGCGCGCAAAATTGATGACAATTTGGTCAACGCACAACAGGCCCGCCGTATCCTTGACCGCATTGTGGGATATAAACTTTCTCCCCTTTTGTGGAAGAAAATTACTTCCGGTCTTTCCGCCGGCCGTGTGCAATCCGTAGCGGTACGCCTACTGGCCGAACGCGCCAAAGAAATTGCTGATTTTAAAGAACAGGAATACTGGTCTATCGGTGCTCAATTTGAAAAACCGAAAACGGCCCCCCAATTTTGGGCACGTGTTACCAAATACAAAGGGAAAAACGTCGAGCAGACAAAAACGTACAAACTTTTTGCGGAAGATTATAAAGTAAAAAATACAGTATTCGATAAACCGGAAAAACTGGCGCCGCTTTCCGACCTGTTGCGCAAAGGCCCCAACAAAGTAATCAAAGTAGAAAAGAAGGAAGTAAAACAGAAACCGAAACCTCCTTTTATTACAAGCACGCTACAACAAGATGCCTACAATAAACTCGGGTTTTCTTCTCAAAAAACCATGCAAACGGCCCAACACCTTTACGAAGGTATCTCCGTGGAAGGGCAGACGTTCGGGTTGATTACTTATATGCGTACGGACTCGTTTAACGTGTCTAAACTCTTACAAGAACAAACCAAAAAATTTATCGGGGAAAAATACGGGGCGCAATTTGTCCCTGCCAAACAACCCATCTATAAAAGCAAAGTGATGGGAGCCCAAGAAGCACACGAGGCCATCCACCCTACGGATGTGCGCCGTACTCCCCAAAACATGAAACCGTTCTTAACGGATGATCAATACAAACTGTATGAACTTATTTGGTTGCGGTTTGTCGCTTCCCAAATGGCAGATGCCGTATTTAACACGGTTTCTATCGATATTGCCGCCAAAGATGAAAAAGAATGTCTATTGCGCGCCACGGGGAGAACTATTAAGTTCCCCGGGTACTTATCGGTGTACAAAGATTCGGAAGAGGAGGAGCACAACGAAGAAAACGAATCTTCGGCCTTGTTGCCGATTCTGACGGAAGGGGATGAATTGAAACTGGTGGATATCAAAACCAAATCTCACAAAACTACACCGCCCCCCTACTACAATGAAGCTAGTTTGATTAAAACGTTGGAAAAACACGGTATTGGGCGTCCGTCCACATATGCACCAACTATAAAAAATATTTTGGATCGCAAATATATTGCCCGACAATCCAAATCCAATAAACTGGTGGCAACCGACTTGGGAATTACCGTAACGGACAGTTTGAAAGATTTCTTCAAAGAAATTATGGATCTTTCCTACACCGCCGGGGTAGAAGAGCAACTCGATAAAGTAGCTGAAGGCGGTGAAAAATGGGTAGATTTACTCAATGAATTCTATAAAAACTTTAAGAAGGAATTGACCGAAGCCGAACAAGGAATGAAACGCCCCGCCGCAAAAGAAACAGATGAAAAATGCCCAATTTGCGGAAAAATGATGCTCAAGAAAAGAAGCCGCTTTGGGGAATACCTCGTTTGCAGCGACACTACCTGCAAAGGAAAAATTAATCTTTCCAGCTCCGGCGAAAAAATTGAGAAAGTGGCCCCCCAACAAACCAACGAAAAATGCGACAAATGCGGCGCTCCGATGGTAATTCGCATGGGAAAACGGGGGAAGTTTTTGGCCTGTTCCGCTTACCCAAAATGCAAAAACACCTATTCCATCGATGCCGAGGGAAATAAAGTTGCCTCTTCCGGTCCAATTATAACGGACCGTCTGTGTGAAAAATGTGGTAAACCTATGGTGCTACGCACCTCTAAGCGTGGCGAATTCTTGGGTTGTTCCGGTTACCCCAAATGCAAAACGATTGTAACGGTAACTCCCGAAGAAATTACACAAATTAAAGAGGAACATGCTAAAAAGCAAGCAAAATAGGCCCGTATGGATGAACTGGTAAAAGCGTTTTTACTGCATCTGGAAAATAAAAATTTCTCCCCGCTAACCGTAAAAAGTTATCGGGAAGATTTGGATCAGTTTCTTTCTTTTTGCAAAGCACGACACCAGAACAAATTATCCTATTTTGTACCGTCTACTATCCGTTCTTTTTTGGCAACCTTGCAAACCAAAGATCGTCCCGCTCGTAATACTATTTTACGCAAAATTGCCTCCTTGCGCAGTTTTGCTTCTTATTTGTTACGACAAGGAGAAATTGAACAAAACCCTTTCAAATTGCTCCCTTCTCCTAAAAAAGAACGCATTTTGCCAAAATTTCTCTCCGTTGACGAAACGAACCGTCTGTTAGCGACCACCCAAAACAGCCCGCATTTTGCCGCACGCGATAAAGCCCTCTTTGAGCTCATTTACTCCAGCGGCTTGCGACGCAGCGAGGTTACCCGCCTCAATATAGCCGATATTGATTTTTTCAACGGGATTGTGAAAGTGTTTGGAAAGGGAGCCAAGGAACGCCTGGTACCCGTAACGGATGCCGCACTACATGCCATTAAAACTTATTTGGCCTGCCGTAAAAATCCGCGGCCCCAAGATCCTTTATTTCTAAATAAAAACAATACCCGTCTTTCCGGAGACGGGCTGGCCTATATTTTTAAAAATACGGCCATTGCCTCACACCTGGCGCGCAAAGTAACTCCTCACAGTTTGCGCCATTCGTTTGCAACCCACTTACTCAACAACGGTTGCGATTTGCGCAGTTTGCAAGAAATGCTAGGCCATAAAAGTCTGGCCGCGACACAGGTTTATACCCATGTGTCGCTTGAAAAATTAAAAAGTGTCTACAATCAGGCACACCCCAAAAGCGAGGAATCCAAATGATTGGTATCGGCGTAGACGTAGGTGGTACCTTTGTTAAATTTTTTGTGATGAATGAACGCGGAGAAGTTGTCCGCAAAGAGAAAATTGAAACAGATTATACCAGCGGTTCAGTCGGTTTTGTTTCCACCGTAGGCGATTTTATTAAAAATATTCAACAGGAATTCCCCGATCAGGAAATTGCAGTAGCCGTCGGAGCTCCGGGGGATGTGGACAACGAAAAAGGAATTTTACGCTACAATCCCAACTTAAAATTTACAGACGTAGCGGACTGGCCGTTGGCGGATCAATTGGAAAAATATACCAATATCCGCCCTGTAGTTGCAAACGATGCCACCCTGGCTGCCTGGGGTGTGTACGAAACCGATTTAAAACGCCAAGGGAAAAATGTACTGGTAGTTACGTTGGGAACCGGTGTGGGCGGAGGAATGATTTTAAACGGAGAATTATACCAAGGTTCCCACGGAACAGCCGGAGAAATCGGTCATACAAAAATTGCCGATATCGCTTCCGGCCCCGTTTGCGGATGCGGTGCACACGGATGTTTGGAAGCATTCGTGGGAACCATCGGAATCAAACGGCGCATTTTGGCATCTGTGGAGAAAAATCCTTCTTCTATTCTGGCCCAATTGGTGCAACAAACGCCCAATTTTAAAATAGAAGTGGCTTTCCGTGCTGCGGAACAAAAATGCCCGGAAGCGCTGAAAATCTGGGAAGATACCGGCCACTATTTGGGAATCGGCATTGCAAACTTTGCTTTGATTTTGGATATGGATACCGTCATCCTTACAGGCGGAGTTTCCGGAGCGGCTTGTTATTTTATGCCCGCACTTAAACAAGTGCTTAGCAATCAACAAATTAAAACGCCTTTTAACCATTTAACGGTTATCACTTCTAAAAATCCCGATATTGGAGGAGTGGGCGCGGCTATGTATGCAATTAACCGGGCCTTACGCAAACAAATACAATGAAACGTTTTTGGGGAATTATACTCGGATGTATGATGAGCGCGCTGCCGTTACAGGCAACGGACCGGGTATTGCCTGCCCCTGATAATGACGGTTTTATCTATTTTACCGCGGATAAAGCCACGTTCGTTCCCTCCGCAAAAACCCTTCAATTATTGGGGAATGTTTTATTCATTCAAAAATCTCCGGATGGGTCTTTTCGTACGCTCACCGGTGAAAACCTGCTCATCGATCAGCTCAATACGCAAGTTTCTTCCGTGGGACCTATTTTCCTAAAGGATGCGGCCGGCAATAATCTGACAGGGGAAAATATTTTGTTTAACTATGCCAGTAAAGATTTTACGGCAGAAAGTATTTCCACCCAATACCCCCCGCTGCGAGTATTGTCCGCTAAAAAGATTTCCTCTAAAAACGGAAAAAAATTGCTTAAAAAAGCGACTGTTACTTGTTGCGGGAGCTCCAAACCGCATTATACCGTATCCGTAGGACGTTTATCTATATCCGAACACCAGAAAATTTTTGGAACAAATGCCCTCTTGCGTTTGAATAATATACCCGTTTTATGGTTGCCGGTATTTTGGCGTTCTTTTGATTCCCAAAAACCCTGGACCACCTATGTGGATTTTACCCAAAGCAACCGCACTGGATTGGGCGTGCTCACCACAACCGCCTTCCCGGCTATATTTCAGTTGCGTCCTAAACTGATTGTGGATTATTACACAAAATCCGGTTTAGGATTAGGGGGCGAATTAACCGCCACCGATTCCCCCTCCTTACACGGAAGCGGAGAATTCTATTACATTAACGACCAAGCAGATTACAACGATATTGTACTGGCACATAAAAAACGTTGGGGCGTACAAGGCGGCTACTGGTGGGAGATGTACGATTCTTCCGACCATTTTAATAATCCCTCGGGAGCTTTGTACCAACTTCAAACTCAATTCCGCATGGTATCGGACCCCTACTTTTATGATTCTTTCCTTCGCAACAACCCTTATGTATTTATGCCGGACCAAGAAACAAACGTATCCCTTTCCCGCCAAACACGTCGTTCTACGCTGCGAGTAAGTTACCAACAAAAAGATATTTTTGCCTGGGATAAGCAAGAGTTTATGGCAGAAAAACGCTCCTTACCGGAGATTAAATACTCCTTGCTGCCGTTTAATGATCCCTGGTTGCACACTTCCAACCGATTGGAAGTTGATTTTAGTAATACGTCCGTTTTGGAATATAACAATGGAATGCCCAACGAAGAGGGGCCCTATCAACGGCAAGCCCATGCCAAGTGGTTTACGGAGAAATCCTTCCGTCTTAACAAACATCTTACATTGTTGCCGCAAGCGTTTTACGACCAAACTATTACCTTTGCAGACAAAAACAATAATGATAAAGATGCTTGGGTAGCCCGGGTGGGAACAGATGTAAACCTGAGAGCACGTTCTTTTTTAGGTAATACAGATATCGGTTACCAGTTTACCAAGCGTCTATCTACCGGAACCTGGACATCCGATCAGATCTCTTTGGACCAGGGTATCGAAAAAAGCCATCTTTATCTTAAAAATTACTACCGTCCATCCATGAATACATATGTGCGCTTTGAAACCGGGTTCAATTTATCCGATACCACCACCGATTTGAAAACGGGCTACCTGCAGAAACTCGGTTGGGACCACCTTAAAACACGCATTGAACCGCTTACATTGGAATGGGGATACAATGCCCCTTCTGGGAAACTCAATTTATTTATGCAGGAAATGTACGATATCTCCGATAAAAATATTCATTTTATTGCACAGTCCAATTTTGTTATTAAAAACCAAACTATCGGACTGGGAGTAAACAATTTTGCCAATCACATAGACCCGGGCTCCTTATACCAAACACAAGCCGATCGTTATACTTTTTCTACCTTATGGGGAATTCGTCCTCCTTCCGCTAAGTGGAATTTGGATTTAGGAATTGATCTTTCACTTTTCCGCGGGTCGTGGTCCGGATTTAACAAATTAGCCCGTTTAACATATAATTTCCATGATGCACGGACCGAATTTACCGTGCGGGACCGTAATAAGAATTTATCTTTTGCGTTCCGTATCAATATTCTATGCGGCGGCGACAAGCGTGCCAATCAGCAGCAACTTTCCCAGGACCAATATTGGTACCCCTGGCGTCAGCCCAACGATTTAAGAGATTAATTTAAAAAGGAGAGAAATATGGTTAGTCCGTTAATTTATCACAAACAAGGATGGATTGAAGTAATTTGCGGGTGTATGTTTTCCGGTAAAACAGAAGAGCTCATCCGCCGTGTACGTACCGCTCTTATTGCCAAACAAAAAGTACAATTGTTTAATTCAAAAATTGACACCCGCTACGGAATAGACAGTATTACCAGCCACAACCAAAATAAAGTAGCCGCTACTTGTGTCCATAAATCTTCCGAAATTTTGGAACATATTGATAAAGATACCCAAGTCATTGCTATTGATGAAGTAAATTTTTTTGATAAAGGAATTATCGAGGTATGTGAAAAACTGGCAAACATGGGCAAACGGGTAATCGTAGCCGGCTTGGATACCGATTACCGCGCCGAACCCTTTGAAGTAACCGCGGCCTTAATGGCCAAAGCCGAATACGTGACCAAAAACTTAGCGGTCTGCACGAAATGCGGTAATCCGGCCAGTTTTACCCAACGTACCAGCAAAGATACAAAGCGCATTGTAGTAGGCACAACCGATGCTTATCAGGCACGTTGCCGCCGTTGTTATAAAAAACCAAAAGTGAAATAAAAAAGCTAAATAAAGAGAAAATGAATATACAACCTTACGCGGGATTTTGGAAAAGAACTGCCTCCTATCTCATTGATGCATTAATCTTATTAGTGCCAACCCTTTGGATAGCCAGTTTTGCTATGCCCGGTTTAGGCCTGACCGCGGCCGATCCTCGACCTAATGCCTTCTTACCGGTTATAATTATAAATAATATTATCGTATGGCTTTATTTTGCCGGAATGGAAAGTAGTAAGCATCAAGCCACCGTTGGGAAAATGGCACTGGGTATTAAAGTGGTGGATAAAAACGGGGCGCGTATTAGCTTTTGGCGAGCTACCGGAAGAAATTTTGCAAAAATACTTTCGGTAATTACCTTTAATTTTGGGTATTTTATGGCAGGATTCACAGCGTATCGCCAAGCATTACATGATATCATTTGCTCTACTTTTGTGGTTTCCAAAAACGTCCAACCGGGTGAAACGCTACCGAAATATCCGTTTCATACGCTTTATTGCGTACTCAGTGCGCTAACGTATCTGATTCCAATAGTCCTACCTTTTATTTTTACCATTTTTATAATTTTGGGAGCATTACTACTGTCCGCTATCCCCGTTGCCCAATAGATACTAAAATACCCCGGACTGTATCTGTCCGGGGTATTTGTTTTATAGAATCTTTCTATTCGTCTTACATGCTCCAATGCGGGGTAAACGAATCGCCTTTGATATCTGCTAAGAGATGCGGGGCACTCCCGTCCATATCCATCATGTAGAGCTGACGTTTACCATTACGGTTTGTTGTAAAAGCAATAAAACGGCCATCCGGCGACCAAGTGGGGTCTTCATTCGAGCCCGAATCGGTGGTCAAACGACGAATTTGCGTGCCCGTTAAGTCCACCAGAAAAATATCCATCGGGTGATACGGAGATTCACGCCCCGAAAACACAATCCATTCCCCGGTGGGAGACCATTGCGGGCTGTCTGCCCAGTTAAACTTCGTCGTTAATGCACGGGATTTCCCTGTGCTCAAATCAAGCACGTAGATTTGCGGATTACCGGCACGGTTTGAAACAAAGGTAATATATTTTCCGTCCGGTGAATAGGAAGGAGAACCTTCCACCGCTGAATTTTTATTGGAAATTTGTGTTTTTTGATGCGTTTCCAAATTGTAAATAAAAATACTGGGGTTATTACCACCGGTACTGGTAAAAGCCAGTGCTTTCCCGTCAGGGGATACCCCGCCGATTAAACTCAACCCCCCCTTGAGAATGATCGGAGCGATTTTTCCGGCTTTTAAATCAATGGCAAAAATGTCTGGATTACGATTGCGGTAGGTGGTGTAAAAAATACGTCCGTCCTTTGACCAACGCGGTAACAGAGCAATGCTGTTGTCATTGGTCAGTTTTTTAAGGTTTTCTCCGTCGTAATCCACCACATAGATTTCTTTGTGACGCGTAGAGTTATTGGCAAAAGCAATACGTGTATCGGCAATACCGCGTTTACCGGTTAAAGCCAAAACAATTTGGTCCGAAGCGATATGCCCCAAACGACGCAAACTTTGTTGGGTTCCTTTAAAAGCTTTGGCAAATACGGAGGTACGGGTGGAAATGTCGTACACATAAATTTTTATGGTGTAGTACGGTTCCGTGTATGAAATATCTCCCGTCAGTACATAGCTGGCACGGGCTTTGCCCCACTGGGAAAGTGCTTGTGTTAAATTTTTAGCTGTAACCTCCGGGCCGTCTTCCGATACATCAAAATAGCGCGCAAATAATAAATCTCCGCGAATGACATCATGCACCTGCTGCGCTTGGTCCTCCAGTTCGGGGGCGCTAACGGAGAAAGCCGGCATACCGATAGTAGGAACCCGCTTGTCCCCGTGTGAAGTAATACCGATATAAACATCGGTTTGCGTAGCCCCAAAAAGCCAAGGCCCCGCTATAAAAACAACTAAAAATAAGAGTGATTTTTTCATACAATAAAACACGTTCGGCACGTATTTATTTCAATTTAGAAAGTTCCGTTTTGGCCAAAGAAGCTTCCGCCGAAGATGGAAAATCTTTGACAATGGAATTCAAATACCGTTTTGCTTCATCCTGTTTGCCAAGCGGCACAATACTCTGAGCATATTTCAGGCGGGCCGTCGGTATCAAACTGCTCTGCGGATATTTTTGTAATAACGTAGCATAGGCAATAGCGGCCTGCTTGGTAAGGCCTTGTGCAACGTAACAATCCCCCAAGTAAATATGTGCTTGTTCGGCTTGCACCGTATCGGGATATTTTGTGATGTAGATTTTAAAACCGTTGGCCGCCTGATCAAACACCCCTTTGTCCATCAAGTTTCTAGCTTCGTTAAATAAATCTGACGGCAGAATCGTTTGAGCGTGGACCGTTTCTCGCTCTTGGCTAGCGGCTGTTTGGCGAACCACGGTAGAAATGTCATCTAATTTAGCGGATAAATTAGAAAATTTATCATCCAATTGGGAAAAGTTTTCGTTAGAAACCGATAAATTCCGGTTCAATTCGTCCATTTTTCCGGCCAATTCGGCCTGATTTGCTTGCATTTGCGTAATGGTGGCGTTCAACTCTTGTAACTGCAGTTTAAGCGTCCCCATATCGCGTTCACTGGCTAAACATCCGGACAACAAGAAGCCCGAACTCACCACAGAGATTAGTAACAAACATTTCTTCATAGCGGTTCGGGCCCCCTGTTATACAAATTAGTTAGCGCTTACTAATGTGTCAGCGCGGCGGTTTTTTGCCCAGCATTCTTGGGTAGATTCGTAGCAAACCGGTTTTTCTTCCCCGTAAGAGACGGTAGCAATTCTGTTGGCCGGGATACCCAAGCGAACATAATATGCTTTTACTTCATCGGCACGTTTTTGACCCAATGCGATGTTGTAAGAAGTGGTTCCGCGATCATCACAGTTACCTTCGATGGTTACTTGATAGTTGGAAACAGCGTTGGCAGCCGCTTTGATGGCCTTTACGTTCGTTTCCACAATTTTGCGGGCATCGTCGGACAAGGTGTATTGATCCAAAGCAAAATTGACCACACCCAAGGTAACTTCCTGCGTCGGGATAGAAGCTACGGCAGATTCAATTTCGGATTCCGTCAATACCATTTCGGTATCGCCGTTCAAATCGCCATTGGCGCTATCTTTCACGTTTTTGTGGCAGGCGGTCAAGCCGGCAGCAAACGTGAGCACGAGTACTGCTTTAAGTAAGTTTTTCATCTCTCTCTCCGTAATTTTATAGTTTTTGGCTATGTTTACATCATAGCAACTTTTCTAGCAAAGGGTCAACGAATTTTATGAATTACTTTCCGCTTTGTCTATACGGTGCGGGCCTTATTATTGTTCCAATAATTTGGCAAAAATTTGGCTCATCACTTTGGGATTGGCTTTGCCTTTACTCAGTTTCATTACACCGCCGATCAACGCACCGACAGCCGCCTTGTTCCCTTTTTTGTAATCAGCCACCGCTTTGGGGTTCGCATCAATCGCGGCTTTGGCCCATTCCTCCAGTTGGCCTTCATCGCTTACTTGTACCATACCGCGTTTTGACACTACGTCGGCCGGAGCTTCGCCCGTTTTCCAAATTTCTTCAAAAACTTCCCGTCCTTGCTTGCGGGTAATCTTTCCGCCTTCTACCATTTCCAACAACTGAGCCAAGCGAGCTGCCGGGATTGGAGAATCTTCTATTTCCTTTTTTTCCGCATGCAATAACCCCAACAAGTCCGTTTGGATCCAGTTGGAAGCCGTCTTCAAAGAAACTTTCCCGGAACGGGTTACTTCTTCAAAATAATCGGAAATTTCACGTGAGGAGGTTAATACCCCGGCATCGTAGGCAGAAAGCCCCGCAGCCATAAAACGCGCTTCTTTGCTGGCAGGTAATTCCGGCATGGACGCTTTTACTTCATTTAACCAATCATCTTTCAACACCAACGGAGGAAGATCCGGCTCCGGGAAATAACGGTAATCCAACGCATCCTCCTTCGAGCGCATCGGACGGGTAACTAGCGCCTCTTTATCCCATAAACGCGTTTCCTGTTTTACCGTGCCGCCCTCGTTTAAGATTTTGGTTTGGCGGTCTATTTCGTAAACAAGCGCCTCGCGCACCCCTTTAAAAGAGTTTAAATTTTTAATTTCCGCACGAGTACCGAATTTCTCTTGTCCTTTGGGCCGTAGTGAGATATTAACATCCACCCGCAGCTCCCCTTTTTCCATATCGCAATTAGAGGCCCCTACCCAACGCATCAAACGTTTGATTTCCGTCAAATAGGCGTAAGCTTCGTCAGGGGAACGTAAATCCGGCAAAGAAACGATTTCCAATAGTGGTGATCCCGAACGGTTATAATCTACCAAAGAATATGTGCTTTCGTGCGAAGATTTGGCAGCATCTTCTTCTAAATGAGCATGATGGATGCCGATTTTTTTCTTCTGCAAATTATCTTTGGGGCCATACGTAATTTCAATAAATCCAGCTCCGTTGATGGGCTCGTCATATTGCGTAATCTGATATCCTTTCGGCAGATCCGGATAAAAGTAGTGTTTACGGGAAAAGGATGAAAATTTGTTGGGAGTGCAATTCATCGCTAACCCGGCACGAACCGCCAAACGAACGGCTCCTTCCGTCATTACCGGTAATACACCGGGATGCCCCATACATACCGGGCAGACCGATGTGTTGGGTTGAGTTTCCTCCCCTACGCCGTTGGGGCAGGTACAAAACAATTTGGTTTTACTGGCAAGCTGGACGTGTATCTCCAGTCCGATAACAGGTTCAAATTCAGTCATAATAGCTCCTAAATTATTATAATATCAAATATGAAAGCACTTTTTAAACCGACTTCCTATCATAGAGGAGCCCAATGGGCTATTGCCGCAACGTTGACTTGGAAACTTATTTCGTTTGCCAATGCCCTTTTAATCGCCGCTTTCTTTGGGGCTACTTTCCGTACAGACATCTATTTTTACCTTATTATGTTGATGGGATTCGGGTTCACGTTTCTGCAGCGTTTGAACAATACGGTACTTATCCCTGAGGCCATGTTCTTGCAAGCGGAAAATCCCCAACAATCTCAACAATTTTTAACCATGTGGCTCTACATTTACGCGGGAATCGGGGTTATTCTGTGCACTATCGGCTTTTTATTCCCCGTTAGATTATGGCTGTTGTTTTCCGGCTTTGATGTTACTTATTTAACAGCCCAACGAAATTTGCTTTGTGCCGGTTTTGTATTGTTTTCTCTCTACCTTTTAACCTATTATTTACAAGCTGTTGTTGAAATGTTTAAATTTTTCGGAACTGCGTGGTTGGGAATTTTAAATGCTTTGTGTCCTTTTATCTTTCTGCTTTGTTTCGGAAGAAAAATAGGATTAATCAGCATGGTTTATGGGTTCCTTGTCAGTAATTTACTGCAAATTATTATATTGCTTGTTCTACTGAGAACCCAACTTCATTGGACATTTACCCCCGCTTGGATACGCCTTGAAAAACGTGCGCAACAAAATGCGGCGGCCGGGCAACTATTGGCGGCATTGGAAATTGCAAACAGTTGGCTACCTATATATTTAATCAGTGCCATAGGCACAGGTTTCATAAGTGCTCTTAATTATTGCCGTCAATTAACGGATTCTCCAACCGAAATTTTAACCAATCGTTTAATAAATGTTTCTAAAATCGCATTAACCGAGCAAGCCGCCCAGGACCATAAGGAAGCGTTTGATCGTGCTTTTTTGCAAACCAATTTCATCCTGATCTTCTTATTAACACCCTTAACTGTATTCACTATATATTTTGCGCCAGACATTGTTGATTTGTTTTTTAAGCGGGGCAAATTTACAACACTGGCGGCCCAACATACCGTACAATTTCTACGTCCGTTTATTGTAACCGTATTATTGTTAGCTCCCAGTATGGTGCAAAGTGCCGCTATTGCAGCCCAACGCAAAGTAAAAGAAAATTTCCCGTATGCACTTTGTGCTTCTACTATATTTTTTATAGCTATTCTTTGTTTAATACCACGTTACGGGGCCTTTATGTATGCGTACTTATCCATTGGAGGACTCGTCTTGGGCGGATATTTAAACTATTTATTTTTCCGCAAACATCTTCCCTTCGTTTCATTTAAGGAAATGTATCTGGATTTGGCAAAACTGACAATTTTGAACTTTGGTGCCCTGTTATGTGCCACTATTGTAAAAGGAATTCTTCCTTCTTTGGGAACATTGCTCAGTATTTTAATTTGCGGAATTTTTTATATGACAGGGCTTTTTCTGCTGACAAGCCAAACCGGCCTTCTGAAAAGATTTTTACAATCCGTGCGAGGATAATTTTTCGGCAACCGCCTGAAGAACTTGCGCAACACTAATAGCTTCCATATTTTTACAAGCTGGGTATCCCAACGCACAATCGAAATACCAATTACGCGAAAGCCACATACAAGGTCGGCATAAATTGGTTGTTAAATTACAGTTTTTAGAAAGACCGAAACTGGAGCATAATGTAGGCCCAAAAAATACAACCGCCTGCGTGTGTATCCAACGCGTCAGTTGCACCAGTCCACTCTCTCCGTCCACATGCAAGAGCGCATGCTCCATCAAGGAAGGTATTTGTTTCAAAGAGGTTTTATCTACGAGGCATACATCCACAAAATCAAATTTGGGGCTGTTTTTGCCGCCGATTTGCACCACTTTTATATGCGGAAACTTTGTTTTGAAAAGTTTAACAAATGCATGCCACTTTTCTTCGGACCAGCATTTGAGCGGCGTACATCCCTTCGGACTAATGAGCGTGTTGATACCGCTGTGGATCGTAATATATGTTTTAGGCGCTAAATGATACGAAGCCAAAACGGTTGGATCCAACAGTTCTGCCGGAAGCAGACCCGTCGTATTGACATCATAATCCAACCCGCTTAAATAGCTCTGCGCCGCTAATTGAATCTCGTCGTGGGCCGCCAAGAAACGCCCCAGTGCTTCATCCATTAAATAATTATCTTCTACTAAAAAATCAAGTTGTTTTTGACGTTGTAATCCTTTTTCCAAAAAAGGCAATAATTGTGGTGCCAGTTGTGTGATGCGTTTACGGTTGATATGTACCGTTTTAAAAGAAAGACAGATTTCAAATGCCAAATCGTAACGATACCAAAGCGGAATTTTTCCGTCTAAAAAAACGTGTTTGTCATCCGACACAAAAAGCGGATCAGCAGCATGAGGTGTATCTGTAAAAAAATAGAAAACAGCTTGCGGTAACAATTCTCGCAGTTTATTGATTGCAATACGATTGGCGGCACAATCCCCCACGCCTCCGCGCAAATGAAAATACACATGGAGACGATTATCTTTGGGCGGTGCCCAGCGGAGATAAGACAGCAATCTCCGCCGGTAATCCCACCAAATTTTATTGCGTAATTTACGATAGGTTCGTGCCAAACGCACCACGCGACTATCTTTGCCGTACATCTCAAGCGTGGCTTTCAGTTCAAGTAACTCTACACGCGTTTGGTTACTGGTCCAATCAATCATTATCTTCGAATAGGGCCACGAACTCTTTAACCGGATAGCGGTCTTTGAGGTGTTCTGCTTCTACAGCCATATCCACACGTTTACCCCAGTTTACCATGAGCTCATCCAAAGCGTTAGTCAACGGTTCTTCTTCCCCGGGGTTGACTACCAGTCCGTTTACCCCGTTGGAAATCAATTTGTTGGCGCCTTTGATGTCCGTGGTTAAAACGGGCAATTTGCTGGCCATAGCATCCAACACAGTATCTAATCCTTCGGATTTGCGAGCCGGGTTTACATAAATATCGGCAGTACGCAACAACGGATAGAGATCGGTATTATTATCCACGAGTTCTGTGCTGGATTGCAGATTGTATTTTTTAATGAATTTGTTTAACGTTTCTTTTTGTGTTCCATTTCCCACAATGGTTAAGTGCCAAGTGGAGTGTGCCGGAGCCAAGCGGGCCCAGGTTTCTAACAACACATCAAAACCGCCGTCTTTTGTAAAATTACCGGCAGCTACAATGTTGTTTTCTTTTTTGAAACAAGAAGGTTTATTTTTGCTGTAATGTTCTACACCCACGGCCGGGTTCGCTGCGCGAACGGCGTTGGAAGCATACATACGCGGATTTAATTTTTTGTCGCTGTTGCCGATGACAACAATGCGTTCCGCTTTTTTCAAAAGAGATTTTTTATTCCGGAAAGGTTTGGGATCTTTGTAATTTTCCGGTTCCGCATAAGTGAAGGGAATGTTCAACGCATTGGCCGCTTCACAAATCGGCAGGTTCATAAACGAAATTACTTTTGTAGCGCCCGCTTTTTCCAACGCAATAGACATCGTATGCGCCGTTGCAACGGGGGACACAACTATCGTTTTAAAAGAAGAGTAGCTGGGCAAGATGCTTTTTTTACCCATCAAAAAAACTTTCTCACCTTTTGTAGACAAGTGTTGTGCCAAATAACCTCCCAAACGAACACTTTCGGGAGTACCTAAAAAAATAACTGTTTTCATTTTCATGATCCTCTTTTAAAAATCTCGTTTTATAAATTGTACATAATTTTCAGGCAATTTGTGTTTATTAAAATAGTTTGCTATAATAAATATGCGGGGTAGAGAAGCCTGGTATCTCGCAAGGCCCATAACCTTGAGATCACTGGTTCAAATCCAGTCCCCGCAAGTTTTCAAATAATTACCGCTCTCATCAGAGAGCGGATTTTTTATGCAACACTATTTTAATACCTTCTGAGCTTCTTCAATCAGCTCGTGTAAATGTTTCTCACTTTCGTACGTTTCCGCGTAAATTTTTAAAATATTTTCCGTACCAGAAGGACGTACTAAAAACCATGATGAAGGTAAATAAACTTTGATACCGTCTGTATCACGCACGCGGAGCACCTTCTCTCCTGCAACTTCTTTTACCTCTTTAAAATCAGCTGCCTTCATTGCTTTAACTTTTTTCTTTGTTGTTTCATCCGTCGGAACATCTACCCGCGTGTAATACGGCACACCGTTTTGCTTTGCTAATTTATCATAAAGATCGGCAATATCTCCTTCCTTGGCGCAAATTTCCATTAACAGACAAACCGCAAAAATACCATCTTTTTCCGTTGTCCATCCACTCACGCTCATACCGGCACTTTCTTCTCCGGCCAATACATAGGTATGCTTCACAAGCCCCGGCACAAAATACTTAAATCCTACATTTACTTCATCTAATTGCAAATGATGTGCCGTAGCGATTTTGTCCAGTAATGAGGTTGTCCCCAACGTGCGGCCAATGGTGCTGGCTCCTTCTATTTTGTGGTGACGCACCAAATAATCCGCCATCACACAAAGCGCGTGGTTGGGAGAAATAAGCCCTCCCTTGGGGGTTGCACAACCGAATCGGTCCGAATCCGGATCCGATGCACCGGCAAAATTATATTCTCCGCTTTCCACAAAATCAATCAGCGGAGACATGGGATATTTGGAAGAAGGATCCATGCGTATCTTCCCATCGTGATCAATGGGAATAAAATAGAAGGTCGGGTCAATCTCTGTGCTTACAATATCCAAATTGGTTAATTGATATTTTGCTTTAATGGCTTTATAAAACGACAAGCTGGCACCCCCCAGCGGATGAACGGCAAATTTTAAACCCGAATCCCGAATGGCTTTAAAATCAATCAGCTTGGCAAGTGCCGTAATATAAGGAGTAATAATATCACTATTTTCCACCAAGCCCTTGGTGGTGGCTTCCTCTAAAGAAATTTCTTTAATAGCGGAGGGATTAGCCATATATTCGTTGGCGTATTTTTCGATAAGAGATGTCAATGTTGCATCTGCCGGGCCGCCGTTGGAAGGGTTATATTTGAGTCCCATGTCTTGTGGCGGATTATGGCTGGCGGTTCCGTTCAGACAGGCCACCGCACGACCGGATAAAATTTCAAATGAAAAAACGGGTGTCGGAACTGGACAATCGGGCAAGATTACTTTTAACCCGTTGGCTGTCAACACTTGGGCACACATATCGGCCACCGCACGTGACATCAGGCGCGTATCTCCCCCCACCAAAATTTTGCCTTCGATTTTTTTCTCCGAGTGAATCCGCGCTACGGCTTGAGCAATGGCTTTTGCATGCAATGCACAAAAACCGGCCCCCAACTGACCGCGATGACCGGAGGTTCCGAATTTAACAGGAGCCGGAGTTGAACTGGGATGATAAAATTCTTGTTCTAATTTTTTGATATCGATTTTTTCTTTGGTAAGTGTTCCGGCTAACTTGCTGACCATAACAACGCCTCCTAAAACGGTTAAAAGATTGCCAATTTCTTCATCTTTTTCTATGATATTATATATTTAAAACTTTATCAATCGGAGCGCATATGAAAAAACTGGTAAGCATTGTTGTTTTGTGTGTTTGTGCTGCAGTAGCCCATGCCACTAACTTGGCAGATGATTTTAGAGATCACTATACACCCTCTTCCAATTTAGCGGCTTATAACCGCGACTTAAACTCGCTGATTGGGGTGGTTGATTTCCATACCGGACGTGCCACCAATTTTCCATCCATCAGTATCGGTGGAACGGTAGGCGTTTTTAAACCTTCCAGTGACAATGACATTTCTTCCGATAGCTACATAATTCTGCCTTTTTTGGTAGCGGAAACAAAAATTCCGGTACTCAATGTCGGCGTGGCGGTACGCGGTACAAGCATGTACGGATACCGTTCTATCGGTGGCGGGCTTACCTATCAAATGAATGTGTTGGAAATGGTTAACTTATCGTTTGGCGCATTTTATGACAATGGCCGCACCGATTACTATACATCCGAGCACTATTCTGCTTCCGCCATTGCTTCGATGACTTTCTTGGCTTTGACCCCTTACGCGGGGGTAGGTTACGATTACGGGACATTGGAAACGCGCGGATTTGGAGCCAACGACCGCGATACTTCCAACGGACAAGGCCGCGCTATGGTAGGAATTAAAATTCATCCTTTTCCATTATTTTCCGGCTTTGTGGCGTACACCGTCACCAAAAACAGCCACGGTTTTACCGGCGGGCTAGGCCTTAGCTTTTAATCATGAGTTACAAAGAAACCCTTAAAGAATTTTTTGGTGAAAAATGTTTGTTTGGGGAGCCAATGTCCTCGCACACGACGTATCGAGCAGGAGGGCCGGCAGAGGTTTACCTTTATCCACAAACGAAAGAAGAATGGGGCTTTGTCTTAAAGTTAGCCCGCACCGAAAATATCCCTTTACGCATTATTGGGTTTGGGTCAAACATCTTAGTTAGTCAAAACGGCATCGGAGGAATTACATGTTCCACCAAAAAAATGAATCAGATTTCCATCAACGGAGATGCCATTAAAGCCCAAGCAGGGGCGGCCTTGGACAAAGTATGTGAAATGGCTTGTAAAGCGGGTTTGGCCGGCATGGAAAAATTGTCCGGCATCCCCGGCAGTGTGGGTGGGGCTGTTTTTATGAACGCCGGAGCTTTTGGGCAAGAAACGTTTGATTGTTTGGAATACTTTGACGTAATTGATTGGGAAGGACGGCCGGCTACCCTTTTGAAAAAAGATTTGAAATATGGGTACCGCCACGTAGAAGGTATTGAAAACTGTATTATTTTGTCCGCCGGATTTGCATTACAAAAAGGGGAGTACACCCAACTCATTGCAGCACGCAATACCGTTCAACATAACCGCATTGAAAAACAACCTTTAGAATTTCCTTCCGCAGGCAGCGTGTTTAAACGCCCGGCCAACGACTACGCTTCCCGCCTGATTGATGCAGCAGGATTGCGTGGGTTGTCTATCGGCGGGGCGAAGGTATCGGAGAAACACGCCGGGTTTATTGTAAATTTTAACCACGCTTCCTCGTTGGATATCAAACAACTCATTGAGCGCGTGCGGGAAGAAGTAAAAGCAAAATTTGGTGTGGAATTAGAGTTGGAACAAATCCTGTGGGGAAACTTTGAAGAAGCACACTAATTCCCCGTCGACAAATTTTGAAAAAGTTTGACGCAGCCCAAAAATTAAGATACAATATATATAGTCAAGGAGTCGTGGTGTAGCCTGGTTAACACGCTGCCCTGTCAAGGCAGAGACCGCGAGTTCGAATCTCGTCGACTCCGTAT